>ENA-OQLI01000358-OQLI01000358.1-human-gut-metagenome-genome-assembly--contig:-NODE-358-length-57536-cov-5.671759_pt1 | contig 57536 bp, 50 predicted proteins | sample MGYA00242805_ERZ504812 | MGnify/ENA primary metagenome ERZ504812 (study PRJEB26092, sample SAMD00036430) | human gut metagenome | host: Homo sapiens | study: EMG produced TPA metagenomics assembly of... | reverse complement strand
TGATAGTAATACAACAAAATAAGGTCCTGGGAGTTAATACGTCCCGTACAAGATCGCCTACCGAGCAGCAGAACCTCGGGAAGTGCCGGAGGGGGTACCCGGGCAGACGGAGCCGCTCACTCAGTTTTTTTATCTGCTTCGTTCCGATTGACTTTCGCGCTTTAAAGTGCTATATTAATATCTGCATCAGGAATATGTAAAAGGAAAGGAACGAACCCATGATTATTGTAATGAAACCACAGGCCGCGGAATCCAGCATCACGGCGATAAAGGAATATATTGAAAGCAGCGGGCTGAATGCCCATCTTTCCCAGGGTACCGAGGTTACCATCATCGGCGTCGTAGGGGACAAAAGCCGCCTGTCTACCGAAAATCTGATAAGCTTCAAGGATGTTGACCGCATTGTTCCCGTGACGGAAACCTACAAACTTGCAAACCGCAAGTTCCATCCCGATCCCACTACGGTCAAGGCAGGCCCTGCCTCTATCGGCCCTGACAATATGACCATTATGGCAGGCCCCTGCGCTGTGGAAACCGAGGATCAGCTGATGCTTATCGCAAAGGCAGTCAAGGCATCGGGAGCCACGATACTGCGCGGCGGAGCCTACAAGCCCAGAACCTCTCCCTACTCTTTCCAGGGGCTGGAGGAAGAAGGGCTCCGTTATATGCAGGAGGCCGGAAAGGAAACCGGTCTGGCTACCATCTGCGAGGTAGTGAGCCGGGAAGCCATTGAAGCCGCCGTAAAATATGTGGATATGATACAGATCGGCGCACGGAACATGCAGAATTTCATTCTTCTTAAGGAAGCGGGACGTTCCGGCCTTCCCGTACTGCTTAAAAGAGGCCTCAGCGCAACAATCGAGGAATGGCTGAACGCGGCCGAGTACATCATTGCCGAAGGCAATCCCAATGTGGTATTATGTGAACGAGGGATACGTACCTTTGAAACCTCCACCCGCAATACCCTGGATTTAAGCGCCGTTCCGGTATTAAAGGAAAGAACCCATCTTCCTGTCATAGTGGATCCGTCCCATGCCACCGGCGTTTACAAATATGTGGCCCCTCTGGCCAAGGCTGCTGTGGCCTGCGGCGCAGACGGACTGATGATAGAGGTACATAACGACCCGGCCCATGCCCTTTCCGACGGCCCGCAGTCTCTCACCTTTGAAAAATTCGAAAAGCTGACCGGGGAGCTTGCCCCTTATATCAGTCTCGCCGGCCGCAGTTTCAAATAAAAGGAGCAACCTATGGAACAACTTACTTTTTCCTTTTTCGGGCTTGGGCTGATCGGCGGTTCCATTGCCAGAGCCATCAGGGCTTCCCATCCGTACTGTTTTATCCGCGCCTGTGATACGGACAGCTCAACACTCAGGCTCGCTTTAGAGGAAGGCGTCATTGATGAAGCGTCGGAACGTATCGATGAAGAAAACGGAATGACCTTTACGGATTGTGACTTTCTATTCTTATGTGCCCCGGTCTCCCAGAATGACAGTAATCTGCGTCTGATACGTAAATTTCTGTTATCTGGAGGGCGCACTCATTCCAACTGCATCCTCACAGATGTGGGCAGTGTAAAGAGCACCATCCATGCCAGTATAGAAGAACTGGGGCTGACGTCCTGTTTTATTGGCGGACATCCCATGGCAGGGAGCGAACGGATCGGTTTTCAGAATTCCAAGGCATCTTTACTGGAAAACGCCTATTATATCCTTACCCCCACTCCGGATGTTTCCGGGGAACAGGTGGAACGGTATGCCGCTCTGGTAAAGGCGATGGGGGCAATCCCCCTGATCCTGGACTACCGGCAGCATGATTATGTGACCGCCGCCATAAGCCATCTGCCCCATGTCATTGCCTCCTCCCTTGTGAATCTGGTAAAGGCCAGCGATAATGAGGACGGCATCATGAAGCTGGTGGCTGCAGGAGGATTTAAGGATATTACCCGGATCGCCTCTTCTTCCACCGTCATGTGGCAGCAGATCTGCCTGACGAATAAAGAGAACATTTCACAGCTTCTGGAACGCTATATCAGTTCTCTCGAAAAGGTTAAGGATGAAATCGACAGAAGTGATGCGGCGCAGCTGTACCATTTTTTTGATACCGCAAGAAGCTATCGGGATTCCTTCATTGATGCTTCCAGCGGCCCTATCAAGAGGGTTTACACCATCAATGTGGAAATTCCGGACGAAGCCGGCTCCCTGGCTTCCGTGGCCACTTTGCTGGCGCTGAATCATATCAGCATTAAAAATATTGGAATTGTCCATAACAGGGAATCGGAAGACGGTGTTCTGCGCATCGAATTTTATGAGGAAGCCTCTATTGAAAAAGCGGAAAAGCTGCTGGGCAGCAGGGGCTATATGGTTTTCCTGAAAAAATAATACTGCCTTTCATAAAAAGTGCCGGCTTTTGAATGAGCCGGCGCTTTTTATTATATATGGGTGATAATAAACTCCCCTTCTCCTTCAAGAAGGAATTTCTGTCCTCCGGCAGGGATAAAAATGCTGTCCCCGGCCTTTATATCCATTCTTTCCGTTCCTTCCTGGTTTTTCAGCACGGCATTTCCCCCTACACACAATAAAGAATAGAAGGAATTCCCGTCTTCCTCCAGGGAATAGGTGCCATGAAGCGTACAGCTGACACATTCAAAATATTTACACCTGCTCAGGATGCGAAGGAGCACATCCTCCGTTTCTATCGTTTCGCTGTCAAACCGCTGTACTTCGTAACGGCTGTAATCCATGACCGCCAGAGCTTTCTCCATATGAAGCTCCCGGTAATTTCCATACTTATCCTTACGGTTATAATCATATAACCGGTACGTACAGTTGGAGCTTTGCTGGATTTCACAGATCAGGCTGCCTTTCCCGATCGCATGAACCGTACCGGCCGGAATGAAAAAGGCATCCCCCTGCTTAATGGGGATACGGTTGAGCAGGGAAAGAATGGTATTCTCTTCCACTGCCTTCTCTACCTCTTCCCTGGTCACATCCCGCTTAAAGCCGCAGTATATACAGGAATCCGGATCACACTGCAGAATATACCACATCTCATTTTTTCCGTACTCATTCTCCTTTTCCAGGGCGTACGAATCGTCCGGATGCACCTGGACGGACAGATTTTCTTTTGCATCAATAAGCTTGACCAGAAGCGGAAAACGCTCCAGCGGCTGACATTTCCAGCCCCATTTCTCTTTTCCGATCCGATCCAGATATTCGGAGAAAAGAAGCCCCTTATGCCGCCCGGAAGCCACGATGCTCTGTCCTTCCTTATGCGCAGACAGCTCCCAGCTCTCGGCAATGATTTCATAATCACATTTCTTGCCGTATATATCACGAAGCCTGGTGCCGCCCCAGAGATAGTCCTTAAAAGCAGGCAGCAGACGGACAAAAGGCTCGACCTGATAACCAAGCTCCGCTTCCGATAAGTCCCGGCTGCGTATGGAAATCAAATCCCTTTCCTCTACCATCGTACCTGTGGAAATCTCCATAAAAACAAGAGGCTCATTCCCGATATTGGAAATCTGGTGGGCGGTATTTTCAGGCACCTCAATGCTGTCATTTGCCCCATACTCCCTTTCGCTTCCTTTCAGGATTATTCTGGCTCTGCCGCATACAATAATCCAGTGCTCGGTACGGTGTGCATGCTGATGGGCATAAATAGTCTTTCCCTCCGTAACCACCACCTTACGGACAACATATCTGGGATTTACATTCAAGAGCTCATAAGTCCCCCACGGCTTATAAATAATCCTTCCCTGATCAAAGTAATGCTGTTCCTCCGGATTTTCCTTCATAATGCCTTTAAGCTTCTCAGACTCCCCCGTCCTGCCTACATAAACGGCGTCCTCCGTATTGATTATCGTGATATTCTCCAGGTTATTGGCCACCACAAGCTGACGGTCACTCTGATTCAGCACAGTGGTATTGGTGCTTTCATACACGATTTGATTCCGGTCATCCCTCTGAATCCCTGTCATGGACAGATCCTCCAGACTGCCGATATCCTGCCACCGGAAGGAGCTGTGAATCACCTTTCCCCTGCCTGTCTTTTCAAACACACTTTTTTCTATGGGAACTGCCTGGATCCCCTCAAGGACCTCCGAAGGATAATACGTGTGCCTGCCTTTTACCTTACGCATATAAAAAGCGGCTTCACAGGAATTATAAAGCCATGGATAAAATTTCCTGATTTCCTGTACGAGAGTCCCTACCCGAAATAGAAACATTCCGCTGTTGATCAGATAATCCCCCGCCTCAAAATAAGAGGCTGCCGTGGCCGCGTCCGGCTTCTCTATAAAAGAAAGTACCTCATCATCATGGCACCGGATATACCCGAACCGGGTTTCGGGTTTGCGGATATCCATCCCGAAGGTAACAAGCCAGCCGTCCCTTGCCAGCTCTGCCGCCCGTGTGACATCGTCTTTATAGGTAGGACCTTCAATCAGATGATCGCTTGCAACAACAAACATCAGCTCAGACAAAGGGAACTGCAGACAGGAAAGCACGATGGCCGCCGTAGTTTTTCTCCCGACCTCCTCCAGCACGAGCCTGTAGGTAATACCCTGGAAGGCCTTCATCTGGTTTTCCACGATAAACTGATATTCTTTATTAGTAACTATGATAAACTCATCGCAATAGGGAATATTCCTGGCAATCGTCTCCTGAAAAATGGAATGATCCTTCTGGATGCTGATAAACTGCTTCGGATAATTTTTCCTGGACAACGGCCAAAGCCTGTCGCCTCTTCCTCCGGCCAGTACAAGACATTTCATATGCACCTTGCTCCTGTATCTTCTTTATAAAAATATGCGGTAAAATCCCTGTGAAATAGTTTGTCCACATATCTAATACTATAGCCGAAACCGGAGGATTTCACAAGAAAAAAGAACGGTGCATTCCGTTCTTTTTTATGAGTGCCTAACAGGCACTCTGCCCAACGGGCACTCATTCCATCTTCAGTTGTCTTTTCCTATCCGTTTTTCTTTGTGGCTCCCAGCTTACGGGACTTGTCAGCGCCAAGGTAGTCTTTTTCTTTTGAACGTCCCAACAGATAATCCGCTGATACATTATAGTAGTCACAAAGCAACGGGATAAACCTGACCGGCATCGCATTCTGCCCTCGTTCATATCTGGAATAGACTCTCTGGTCAATATTCAGGTATTCGGCCACCTCCCTCTGCTTTACATCGTTGTCCTCTCTTAAGCCACGCATAATAACTACATAATCCATCATCATTTGCACCTTACTTCCAAAATTTACCAAACTTCGTTTTTTTCAGTTTAGCATATTCCATAAGCAAGAATTGCTTTTTCCACTGAACTGTAGTAGTATTTTAGCGTACTTTTTCCATGATGACTATAAACGATAGGATTGGATATATTGAATAGCAAAAGATGTGCCATATATGGCACATCCGACAATACCCTCCGGGTCAATCCGTTAATCTGCACAAAAAAAATGAATATCCATTACTGTATAAACCTTAATCCAAATAGGCAGGGGTTAAAATACCTTTTCTCCTATTCCCCGAAAAATCGGTATATTCCTAAATAACCAGATAATTCTACGATTAAATCATTTTTTCTTATCTTTTCTCATTCGCTCCGATTACAGACCTCCGGCCCGAAATTAGTACTATTATATCGATAACTTAAAGGAATGAAAGCTTCCCTTTTTCCGCAAAAAAATGCCCGGTTTCCGATGTTCAGGAATCCGGGCATTTTGAAACCACACAAGTCGATTTTAGAAAATAATTTTAGTGCTGGTCCAGAACTATCAGGTTCTGGGAGATGTTGTTGCCGGAACATCTTCCATATGAGCTCCTTTGGCTACAACAAAAGTTACATTTACAGCGCCGCCGAATGCAGGAAGTGCAACAGCAACCGCACCGTTCTTAATAACAACGGGTACGGCAACCCATGTACCATCTGCTCTCTGGTATAATGCCTGAAGAGTTTCCCCTTCACCCAGAGCAGCTGCTCCGAGAATATCTGACAGCGCAAACGCTGCAGATACGGAACCATTCTGTGCAACAGCTTCGCCGGCAGCGGTCTGCAGGCCAATTACCATGTTGTTAACAACATTCAAATTGCCATTGCTGTCTGTCAGAGACAGTCCGCTTCTTCCGGTAAAGTTAACTACCTGCATTTTGCTGGAAGCCAGTGCTGCTGCTAAAGATGCTGCAGAAGCCTGTGCCTGTTCAGCGGAAGCAGGTGCGATAACCATTGCTACAGCAGACGGATCCACAACCTGACCGCTGGCGGTCTTGAATGTGGTTCCGGGAAGGACTGCAGACTTATCGCTGGAAACACTTACAGCCTGTGTGGTAACAGTATTACTGGTACCAACAGAAGGGCTTACAACGACCTGAGCTACAGGCTCCTTCTGGATGGACGGACTGGGAGCCGCCATCGCAGTCATGCCCATAGAGCATGCGAGAATTGCTGAAAGAACAATTGCCATTTTCTTTTTCATGTCAATCATCCCCCTTTCTTATAGTGTGTGTGGCTTCTTTATATCAACGGCCGGTTGCCCGTCCGCTAATACCATATTCAGGCTGTCAAAAACAGCGTTATGGTGTTACTTCATCATAAAAGACCTGAAGTATCAATTCATACAGAGCCGTGTCATCCTGGTAAAATTCCTCAAAAATTTCTCCCATCTCCACATGCCCTTCCATCGTATATATGTCATTCTGGTCAAAACTATAGGATAAAGCCTGTCCTGCCAGATAAACTGCTTCGTCTGCGGATATATCCGTTACCATATAAGGAGAAACCTGTGTGTACAGCTTCAGCGGCAGAGTCATATCCTGCTTCATCGCTGTCTTTGCCTGCCCGATAAATCCCTGCAGATATTCTTTCTGACGGGACAGACGGGCTTCCGCACTCTGCGCCTCCCTGGTATCACGGTATTTTATGTATACATAGGCTTCTTCACCCTCCAAATGGACACGGTCTCCCGGCTTCCATTCGGAACCATACCACCTGCCGCCAATCTTCATACCTCCCTTGGCCACAGATTCCGGTATTGTGACTTCCACCCCGCCTACCGCATCATTGATTGTGCTTATGATACTCATATTCAGCGCGCAATAGCCATGAATGGGCAGGCCATAGAATAAATTGGAAACAGCCTCCACCGTATTCTCACAGCTTTCTTCCAGCCCTTCCCCATAAGCGTGGGCAAGCGCTATCTGCGCGACCTCTTTCCCCGCATAAAGCCCGTTGGGGTCATAGGTTTTAATTTCTGTCATCGTATCCCGGTTAATACCGATTACGCTGATTTTTTTATCCTCCGGATCCAATACGGCCAGGAACAGGGCATCAGCCTGACCGCCTCTGTATAAATCAGAAGAAGCCTTCACTTCTCCGGTTTTATCAATTCCCATACATAAAAAGGTCAAAATATCCTTTTTATAGGCATATGTCTTACCATTATAACGAAGCGTACCCGCTTCCAATGCTTTTCCTGCATCATTCTCCGATACGGAAAAATCCTGCATCTGTTCCGGGACAGCCTCCTGCTTTTGAGCAAAGGCGCTCCGGCCATGACTATCCATCCAAAAATACCCGATTACCAGCAAAAGAAGAAATAAAAGTATCACCGACAGCAGAACCGCTGAAAATATCCCAAATTTTTGAGCCGCAGACCGCCTTTTCTTCTTCCTTCTTCTCTTTCTCTTCTGTTCCATCCCTCATCCGCCTTTCAGGGCCTATTCTGACACAAGCACAGCCTGTACCAGATAACGCTTATCATCTTCTCCTGTCACCCCTGTGGATAAGGTAATAATCTTATCCTCCGCCGTTACTTCCACGGAATCATCTATAAAAGCATCCATCGCCCGGATTGCAAAAATATCCTCCAGATATGTGGAATAAACTGCTTTATCCCAAAAATCATAGGTTGCAATCAAATGACGGTCATCGTAGGTGTATGCCGCAAATATCTGATAAGTAAACACCTTGTCTTCCGTACTGATCTTTACTTCCCTGTGGGAATCAAAAAAATCCCTGTCCTTATATTGATGAAGCCTGCCGAACCGCTCTTCCCTGTTGCGTCCGTAAATTACGGTATTGGGATCAGCAAAATCCTTATTGTTGTAATATTCCGTATAAATGCAGCCATTCTCATCCTCGTCCCCATATATGTTATGGCTCAGATAAAAGTACTCGTCCTCTGCAGGCTGCAGGATGGGAAAGCTGATATCCGTACCGGTAATTTCCAGCCATGCATAGACCTCTGCGTTTATCGCCTGAAGCGCCTGAATATCCGCCGTGCCATCTTCCTTAAGGAATTCTGCTGATGGTTCCGTCTGTTCTTCCGCCTGTACATCAGACTGCGTCTCCCCCTGCTCTTCCCCTTTGCTGCCGCAGCCGGTCAGAAGAATGGCGAACATAAGCAAAATATAAAGTGAGGAACTGTGAAGCAGGGATTTATGTTTTTTTTGTTTCATTTTCTTTTCCTTCTGTTGATTTTCATAGTTTGGCATAACTGGTCCGGAACATGCCGGCCCCGGGAAGCATACAGAGCACATAAAGATAACACTTTTGATGCGAAACGCTTTACGCCGGCTGCTGCAGAATTCCTCCGGCCCATAACCGGAAACGGAACCTGCCTGTATATGGAAACAGGCTGCCTCCCCTCTTAATAATTCTTGTATGGCTTCCCTTATTAACGCCAGAGGCGGTAACAGCTACTGTTGTACTTCTTCATAGAAAATATCTATAACCATCTGATGAAGGGCATCTTCATCCGGATAAAATTCCTCATACACATCACCCATCTTCGTCTCTCCATCCAGCAGATAGATCTCTCCGCTGAATTCATAAGATGCCGCGGTTGTAGCCAGATAAGTAACCTCATCCGCCTTGATATCCGTAGTCATATAAGGACTTAATTTCTGAAAAAGTGTGAGCGGCAGCGTAACATCTTTCCTGAAAGCTGCTCTGGCCTGCTCGATAAAGCCCTGAAGATACTGCGCCTGCCGTTCCAGCCTGTGCCTGTTGCTTTCAAATACATTGGTGTCCCGGTACTTCACATACCAAAAAGCTGTCTCTCCCTCCAGCCTCACGTTCTCTCCCGCGCCAAGGGCAGGATCCGCCGCCGTCAAATCCTCGATACATTCCACCTCAACGCCGCCTATAGTGTCATTGATCGTGGGGATTCCATCCATATTGACCGCCAAATAGCCATGAATGGGAAGCTGATACATAAGCGCGGAAACCGCTTTCTCCATCAGTTTGGCACTTTTATCTTTTCCGTCTCCATAAGCATGCTGCAGGGCAATCTGGGCCTTTACCGTACCTGAATAGGCGCCTGACTGGCCATAGACCTCCACATCCGCCATCGTATCCCTGTTAATCGCTATCAAATCCACCTTTTTATCATGAGGATTCATAACAACAAGAAAAATGGCATCTGCCTGTCCTTTCTGCCCCCCGTTCTCCACGGTTTCCAGCCTGTCCTTTTTATCAATTCCCATGATCAGGAAGGTCATGATATCATCGTTGTACTCATAGATCTTATCCTTGTACCCGATCCACCCCTCCTGCCATTGCTCCACCTTATCCATTACGTTTATGTCTGTGGAAATCGCAGGCTCCTGACCGCCGCCCTTACTCATAATGCTGCTTTTTCCCATGGCCCGGACTACCATAAAACCGGTGGTACAGACCACACAAAAAACACACAATACAGTGATAACTGCCATCAAACGCGCCCTGCGCCTCATTTGTTTTCTTTTTTCTGCTTTTTCCGGATTTAATATCGCTTCCTTTTCCAAATCCGCCTTGCTTAATTTTTCCATCCTGTATTTCCTGCTTTCTTTTATCCTGTTTTGTTAATGATAGTTCCTTATTACTTTATCGGCTTTTTTAAAAGTAAATTAATATACGTTTAAAACAGGAGTTTTGGGCATAAAAAAATCACCTGGCACCGCTTTCCGAAAAAACAGCCAGAAATGTTTTAATTAAAATTTTAAGATCAAGGCTGACCGACCAATTATCAATATACTCCACATCCAGCCTGACAATTTCCTCAAAATCCGTAATATCGCTTCTGCCGCTCACCTGCCACATACCGGTAAGACCCGGACGGAAGCTAAGCCTCTTTTTGTGATAAGACTTGTAATGCTCGAATTCATCTAATGTGGGCGGCCTGGTACCAACCAGACTCATATCCCCCTTCAGTATATTTATAAACTGGGGGAACTCGTCCAAACTCGTTTTACGCAAGAATTTCCCCACCCTGGTGATGCGGGGATCATCTTCCATTTTAAACATCAGCCCATCCATTTCATTCTGGGCCATCAGCTCTTTTTTCCGTTCTTCCGCATCTATATACATGGAACGGAACTTATACATCTTGAATATACGGCCATTCCGCCCCACACGCTTCTGCGCAAAGAATACAGGACCGGGGGAATCCAGCTTAATGACAGGCGCCAGGAATATGGTAAGAATGAAAAGAATCAGACTACCGACAACAGCACCTGCTATATCGATAAGGCGCTTCAGCATCAGCTGGCCGAAGGGCGCCACTTTATTTGCATAAGTAATGGTATGGAACTGTCCAAACTGAGACAGAATACGCTGAGGAGCTTCCGTGAGTTCCAGGACAGGAACCTCCAAATGGATAGTCAGGCCCATAGCAGCCAGATTTTCCAAATCATCTTTTCTGTCTTCCTGCGTCTGCCTGTCCGTGCAGAAAATCACTTCATCCAGAGGCGCTGAGAGGCAATACTCAATCAGATCCTTTCCCGAAGCCACTACCGGGATTCCTCCCACCTCTTTTTCATCGCCGTCCAACAGGATGATGCCTTTTATCTGATAGCTGTAATCCTTAATGTTCTTCATCTCGGTTACCAGCGCCGGAGCTTCCTTGGCAGTAGCCACAAGAAGTAGCTGACGGGCATTTCCCGCAACCCGGTAAAATACCGGAAGGTACCTTTTATACAGCTGATGGACAAGGAACATCAGTAAAACGTCTATGAATACAAAATAAAGGAGCACTTTTCTGGAATATTCGTCGATTACCCTTGTAAAGTATAAAGCAAAGGTAGCGCCGGCCAGAGTCACCAGATTCATCTTGATAATTTCCAGCAGTTCCTGAAAGGGTCCCCGGAGCAGCATTTGCTTGTACCAGTTCTTAAACAGGTTGATTACAAGAAACACCACCAAAAAAATAGCAATCAGAACTTTCATATCCGTAGGATTATTCAATCCCTTGAAGAACTTCTGATGCCTGAGGTAGTTAGCGATACCGAGACTGAGAATAAGGACAAGGCAGTCTAACGATATGATTATTAAATTTTGCAGATTAGACTTCTTCTGGTACATATTCCTCCGGTAAAGCAGAAAACCATTACGCTTCTGCTCCTGCGTTTTTCTTGATTCTGTCTTTATGATGTGCAGTCAGGTACAGTATCATACCGATACACAGATATCCCAGCATGCCGAAGAAAAAGCCTTCCAGGCATTGGGGGAAGGAATAGTGTCTTCCTTCTATAAAGAGCTTCATAAATTCTGTAAAAAAGGCTATGACGAACAGCATGGATGCTGTGGATAGTATGCGAATCTTTGTTGTGACTTTACGGAAGGTGAGGATGATTGCCCAGCTTCCGGTGAATCCTAATGCGAAGAAAAGGATGGCCCTGCCGGCTTGGCGCAGATAGTAGGTGATGGTTAGTATCTGTTCCTGGGTAGGGGTGTTTTTCAGGGTGCCTGTTACCTGGGTTACCAAGGGCTTTTCAAGAGCTTTGGTGGCTGGGCCGCTTTGGAAGGACAGGTATAGGGTTATTAGTAGTATGAATGTAAACATGGTCCATAAGAGATATGGAAGCCATGGTTTGGGGCTAGGCAATTGATTCATTTATGAAATCCTTATGTAGTTGAGCCGGTGAAACGGGTTATTTGTATTCTTTTAAGTATAATATGTTAAATTCTGTTATGTCAATAGCTTTAGTAGATATTAAGTGGCAGGCTTTATCGAAAATGATATTCGGCGATGTTACTGGCCGAGTTATTTAGGCTTTTAAAACTGGTATTTTATCTACGTTTAATGCTCCACTTTGCATACTATAGCATAAATGTCCGAATTTTTCTAGTGGTATTTGGAAAATCGGAGAAATATTTTGAGAATTTCTTAACTTTAGAAAGGATAGAAATTTGGCCTGATTTTATTTGTATACAGCCGTTTATTTATACCAAAATCTTGTCGGAACAAATAGCAGCTTCGGGAATGTTCTAGAAAAAATCACTGTACTTGCCCAAGAACAGCGCACTGTATTTGTTATTGACGAATACCCGTACCTTGCAAAAGCGGATAATCCATCTTTTTCCGTTTGCAACACCTGAGCGAACATATTTGGAAGAGCAATCAGCTTTTTTTGATTCTCTACGGCTCTTCCATGAGTTTTATAGAGTATCAAGTACTGGGATATGAGATCCCAATCTATGGCAAGCGTACCGCCCAGATGATAAAATAGGCCTTATCCTACCGTGACATCCATCCGGCGCTACACAACGAAGAGCTGGCGCTTCTCTACGGCATCACGGGTGGAGTCTCTCAATATATCAATAAGCTGGATGTGAATACCGATCTGGAGGAAGCACTCATAGAGAACCTGTTTGACTCCTCCGCTTATCTGTCCGAGGAGCTGGAAAATCTATTAAAGCTGGAACTGCGTGTTCTCCTGGACCTTGGAAGGCGAAGTGCGGCTGTTCACATTAGATGACCCATATCAGGAATAAATTCAGTCCACTGCTGAGTAAACGTCTACCAATATCTGAAACTACTGCAGGGAAAACAACCGAATGACCGGATGTTAGACGCGGAAATGGAGAGGCTTGCGCCATGGAACCCGGAAGTGAAAGCACTTCTGGATATCCGAGCTGCCAAGGAGCACAAACACTATTAGAGCATACTTGAATTATCAAGGTGCTCTGACCGCTTGATGCGACTGAGGTATCTTAGGGTTTAGGAGTAAAAAGCTACTCCCTACTATAAGATCTACCACCTAAATTATTGCCTCTTACTTAGTGATCAATGAAAAAATGCCTCTCTGTGAAAGTTTTAGCAAAACAGTATTAACAATACAAGTGATAAGACAGCTAAAAACAAGGACAAAAAGTAAAGCTAGGACAATATGTTTGCCTTTTAAATAATAAAGTTCATACTCAGCTTGCTCAAAATTATTCGCAGCAACAATGTATATTCTTATGAGAACAGCCTGTAGACCAAGTATTTTCAATGAGTTTTTTCCAAACCAAACAAATATTTTAGAAATAAAAATAGCAGAATTTTGGAGCATAATGCTAACAAATATTATTGTAAGAGTTCCTACTATCGACTCAATGATATACAGTACAACATTATTAAATATTAAACCATGCAAATTCACTCTTCCGTTGATAATACTTAGAAAAATTGAAATTATTAGCAGTAAAAGCGACAGCAAATATTTTCTCCTAATATTTAGGAGAGAAAAATTTATCTCAAGCTTCAAAAAGAACTTTGAAAAATAAAACCCAAATGATAAAAATATAATAGCAATACAGGATACATCAATATTACATGGCAATCTACAGACGGGTAAAAACAAAAAATATTTTTCTCTCAATTGGGCAAACGAAAAGCCTACAATTCCAATTACAACCAAAATACATAGTTCAATTTTTTGATTATTATTGCATATTGTAAAAATAATCTGTAATATAACGGAAGCAATAAACAAACAAACTAAAAACCAAATTGAAGAAATATTAATATAATCAGGACTACCCATATATAAATCATATAATAACCCATGTATGTTATATTTAATTCTGAATACAGGAATGACAAATGTCACAATCAATCCAACTAAACAGAAAACAAAATATGGGACGATTAATGATTTAAATCTCTTCTTTACAAATGTATTAAGATTCTCTTTCCTAATCAACACCCCAGAAAGGATAAAAAACATTGGCATATGAAAAGAAAAAATCCAATTATGCATACCACCTCCCAGATACACACAGTGCCCAATTATAACTAAAATAATGCCTATTCCTTTTGAGACATCTAACCACTCAATCCTATTTATTTTCATGCTTTCTTTTTCCTCAAATTTCTACAATATTACTCCAATTTTATATTATAACTGTTTAAATAAAATTGCAAAAACGAGACCTATGTTACCAATCAGGCTGTTTGAATAAATATTTCTATCTTTTATAAGTCTCAGCTTGGATTTAATATTTTCATCATAACAAGCAAGCTTCTTGACAGAAATTTTATTAGCATCCGGTATAAAATCACAATAACATTTTAATAATTCTACAGCCATAAGCTTGCGCTTATTCTTTCGTTTTCCCTGCATCAGTTTGAATCTATTAATCCATTTTTTTATAATATTAGCACTTCCACCAGCAACGTTGTTTCCGTGCTGGCGGTAACGAATATGTGAATCATGATCAAATACTACTTCCCCTTCTACAGAAACACAAACACGGTAAATCCAAGCATCATGCATTAATAAATACTCTGGAGATTTACTGATACATAGATCTTTTAGTTTTCTACTAATAACCATAGTACAGCCAACTGCCTGATTATATATCAAAGCCTTCATCATACTTTTATTTTCATTGAATCTTGAATAATTTAAATGTTCTAAATTACTATTTACAAATTCCACATTGGAACAATAAATGCATAAATCATTTCTACATAGATCTAATTGTTTAATTGCAGATGAAATCTTATCGGATTCCCAATAATCATCCTGATCACAAAAGGCATAGTATTGTGCCATAGGAGCTCTATTTAGAAGTTCCATAAAACTTTTAGCCGGCCCTACATTATCCCCCTGATACCACGACAGCCAATCCCCTTTCTTCTCTTTCCATTGTTTTAATATTTCAATGGTATTGTCAGACGAACTATCGTCTCGAACAAACACAGACATATTTCTCAAATCCTGCCTTTCTAGGCTTTCTAATTGTTCTGACAAGAAAAGCTCTCCATTATATGTAGAGAGTAGCACAACTACTTTTTTGCCCGTAATATCATAATTCATTATATTTACCTTACCTTTTTTGAACAAACCTTTTTACAAAATTAGATAATTTAATAAAATACCTGTAATTTATACAAATAAATATAACCCAGAAAATACAAGAAATTAATATTTGATAGTTACTAAAATATAAAATCAACAAACAATGTACAATAAGCAAAACTGTAGATTTGATAATAAAAATGAAATCAACCTTTAAATCAACAATTTTACGCACCGCTATACATCTTGAAACCCAAACCATAAAATAAGATATCATTGTTGCATAAGCAGCACCAATAGTATCAAATTCTAAAATAAACAAATAATTCAAGATAGCATTTAAACAAGCTCCTACTACCGTAGAGGAAAATAGCACATTTGTTTTTTTGGCCGAGGTAAAGATTTGAGCAAGAAATCCCGCCATGCTAGAGAAAACAGCGGCTATAACTAATGGAGGCACATATGTCCAAGCAATATAGTATTCTTTTGCAAATAGCAAAATACCTAGAGGTTGTGCAATGGTATTTATAGCGAAACCTGCCGAAAAGCATAAGAAATAAAACCATCTATAAATCTCGGTATATTTTTTTCCGTTATCAACATCTTCATATATACTGACCGATGAAATTTGCCAAGCTTTATTGAATATTTGTGTAACTGTATTTAAAATTGTAGGAATTTTATGTGCAACTGCATAAACGCCACTATAACTGATTCCTACCATGGCAATAATATAATATTTATCCATTGAATTAACGAACCACCAAGCAACTAAAGTTGGAATCATTGGGATGCTAAATTTAAGCATTCTTCGTATCAAGCCGAAATCCAGGTGAAAATCAAAAATATCATTCCACATTTTACCTGCAACAATTATATACAGAATAGAAGCATAGTATGAAAATATTGTAGCAATCAAATAACCTTCTAATCTCATATTGAAAAGAAGAAGTAAAATCAAATTTAAAGCCACCGCACAAACGGTCTGCAGAATACCTTGTATAGCAAATATTATATTCTTTTTACAGCCTCTACAGTAATAAGAAAAAAGCATCCTTAAACTATATCCATTATATAAAGCAATGAACATATACCAATTTTCATGAAAGGTATCTCCAAAATACACAGAAAATGGAGTTAAAAATAGTAATATACATGTTCCTCCAAAAACAAACGTTAATGCGGCAGAAAGTACCATATTATTATTCTCACTTGAGTCCAAAGCAAAACGTATCGTTGCCTCCACAATAGATAATGTGAGGAGCGGATAAACAAGATTAACCATATTATTAAGTAAATCAACTTGACCATATTCCGTTGTTGTTAAAACATTTGTGTATATCGGTAAAAGTAAAAAAGTTATACATTTAGATGCAAAATCACTAATAGCAAATAGCCCAGTATCCTTTGCTAATGTTTTGTATTTGCTCATAAAAATCACCTCTTAGTATATGTATTCAATCATAATGAACTTTCCACTAAAAGAATAAATTAATAGATGTTCTAGATTACTTAGGCCTATCCTTCATATTAAATCATAACTTTGACTATTATCGTATAATAACTCTATGGCAATCCTGTCCATCATAAACAAGTAGCAATATTTTGAATTGCCTGCAGCGATGGTTTTTTGCACTTTCAAATCATTTTTTTACGATTAGCATAGAGAATACGCTATCTAAAGAATAGTTGAAATTTGCACCCGATTTATTCTATGTTGAAACCTATGTCATTTCGATTCATTATAATTAAAAAGTTCTATCATATTTATTGGACATTAAAATGTCTTTTCCTTTCAATAATCAAAATCAACTTTTTCATCATTATACGTGTAACTCTTACTTCCATAAGGAGACTAACCATCCTATAAATAATGCAATGAACAGGGTTTAGAAATTGCTTATAAATTGTATGATAAATGGAATTGACATAATACCAATCATTATGCCCATCAAGTATATAATTTTTTAATACGTATGTATATCTAAACATAACCACATCATTTAAGCGTATTCTCTCCCTTTTATCTAATCTATCAAACGAAATATGTGTAAAAGAACTCATACCATAAATAATTTTCTTTATATTCCAATGATCATTTGCAGCAAGCAATGATTCTACAATCTTCATATTTGAAATCAAAAAAGTTCCTTTACCAAATTCCAGACATTTAAAAATTGGAATTAATTGACCAATTTTAGAATAACTGTACTCGATCGCGTTAACTATGAATGGACGAATATATTCCATATTGTATACTTTGTTAGACATAAAAATCAAATCGCCTTGTAAATTCACAATAGGTTTTTTATCGTGCAGCCACTTTTCATAAAGCTCTATAAGACCACCTAAATTGTATACTTTATAATCTTTCTCAACATACCTTGACAAATCAAGCACCGAAAAATGCATAGCACAAATATCATCATTCATATTTTTATATATTGTTGCAACAGCTTCTGGCAAAGGATAATCATCATCCCCTAATAACCAGCACCATTTTGTTGTAGCTTCCAGCAATATCATTGTAATATTCGCACTTGAACCGATATTATATGGTCGTTCAACCAACTTTATTTTTCTTTTAAAGTCATACTGAAATTCATCTACAAGATTTTTCACACAATAACTGGAACAATTATCCACTATTACAATTATATAGTCTTGTTTTGTTTGATTTTGTAAACATTCTAATGTTTGCTTTAATCGTTCTTTTCTATTATAAGTTGGAATTAAAATAGTTAAGTCATTCATAAGGTTATACCTCTCCTTGATTCAAAAGATAAGCAGTTTTAAAATTCGAAATTTGGTATTTGGGAGATATTTAAAAATTTTCTCAAGTTACTTTATGCGTTTTATTGAAAATTCCAACATCAATTTTATCTCATACGCATTTTTGTACATTTGCCTAAAAATTCATTTTCTTCTTTAGAACTGCTCTCCAATCCTAAAAATAGAATTTATAAGGAAGTAAATTCCAGTTATCTAATTGGAATCCCAAAAAATATATGATCAAGAAAATGCAGAACGCTAATGATATAATAACCTTATTATCTTTTTCTAAAGCACCTATAATCTGGGGAATAGAGAACGCTGCAAAAATATCAAAATACGCAGCAATTCGTTGAAATTCACCAAGTACACTCATTAGAGTTACTGATATGGTTGCAAATAAAGCACACCATAAATAAAAATTAACAGAATAAGGAACTGCCTTTCCTGTTTTTTGTCCGAAGTTTAATACACCACCTATGAAACTAAAATGTCTTTTCCTAACTGGTAATGCAGAATCCTCAAGATCATTATTGATAATAGAATACTTTATTATTACGTACAAAAAAATCAAAATAAAATATCTAATTACGATAGCTGTCCATGGTATCATGGAAACATTTGAAGATAAATAACGAGATCTGTATGTCGAATCATTTATAAAAAAATTCAACATATTAAATATAAGTATAGGACTGCCCCAAGCAACTATCAATGTAACCAATGGAATTGCTATGTGCCACGCCCTAATTTTAAATTTTTGTACAATCAAAACAACCACAAATACTAGCGCAGACAAATGAATAGAAACAGCAACCAAAATCCAACATCCACTTGCTACATATCTTTTTTCTTTAAAAAACTCGTATGCAACCAGAATAACAGCCATGGCTAAGCCTTGTCTCACAACTGTAAAAGTCAAAGGATAAATTAATGTAATATATACAAGCAAACTTAAAGCAAAATTTGCCGAATACCGTTTAATGTACTTAATAATATTGTAATTAAGCGGCAAGGTTAGTATAAGCAGATATATGTGGCTATCTCTAGTAAAGCGAGATATAAGCCATGTAACAATGTAAAACCCCCATCCACTAGTGATACGTACACTCGCAAGGTCTAAACATTCTTTAAAACTTGTAGTTTCTTTTAACAAATTAAAAACCCTAGTATAAACATACTCTCGATCATTTAAACCAATCGTTTCAGAACTCAAGCCAAGAACCAGCGTAATTGCCAGAAAACACAAAAATAAGTAAATATTCTTTCCAAGTAGTTTTCTTATTAATGTATAAGAAATAATAAGCAGTACTAACCCAATATATATAGTCATGCGTTCTTTCGATTCCTCCTATGTTTTTTCATCCGACGTTTAAACGCAAGTGGGCGTATATAGTAATAAACAAGATTTGCAATTTTAATCATTAACACTTTTGGAGTATAATCACACAAAAATGCCACAGCATTACTGAAAAAATTTTTACGCGCTTCCATTAAAGGGGTTTCATTCCAAGGTGTCAATCGATAATAATTTAAAAAGGCTTGCTTATGTGGATGATCGCTATTTTTTATCCATGGGCGATGTTTTATGCAAAACAAACCGGTATAGTGTGTAATTGCTGGATTATTTCGGGCTTCATTATATAATTCTTCATCATATGTATATCGATAAGGTTTACGTAATTTCATAAGTTCTTGGTATTCAAATTTGAATACCAGCGAATAAACATTATAGTAAAGTGGTAGAACATATATTTCCCCCTCAAACACCGAATTAATAATTGATTGTTCGTTAAAAATAAAATATCCGTTATTCTGGTAAATTGTATTAATAAAGCTCTCTATAACCTGATCCTCTCGCCATTTTTTCAAATTAATCAAAAGCATTCCTGCATTGCAATATACCCCATTTCCCTTCAATCCACAAATTCTCCTATAACTTCTACTCAAACAATCATCTACTCCCGCAAAATAATAATTATTCATGTTTATATTCCAAAGTTCTTCAATTGAACGTTCTATAATTGTATCGGAATCCAGATATAAGACCCTATCTATATTATCTGGTATGTACTTTGTTAGGAACAACCGATTATATCCAAATCCAAGCCAGTCAGATTTTGAAGTATGGAGCATGGTTCCTAATTCACCAGACCAATCAGGCATTTTCATAAATTCTAGTTCACGTCCATATTTATCCACTATAGATTTCAGCTTTCCTTTGTTGTCTTCCGAAATTTCTTTCTCTATATATAAGATATGAATTTGATCTGCCCCTTTATTGTTTTCAAGTAATGATATAATTGAAGTTCCTGTAACAGCAGAAAAACTATCACTACTATGATAAATCACGTACATTATCTTATCCTCACTTACTTCTATGAATGAACTTAATAGATTTTAAAATTTAACATAATTTTGCTACAACATTATTTTTCCTTCCTATAGCTATTATTACCTCCGCCGTAATTAGCACCATAAAAAGCAAAAAAATCAACCCTACATAAGGGTTACCATTCAATACACTCAAAGTAATGCCTTTTGGACTAACACTTGGTATTGCTGTCAAAAATATTCGTTGGCACAAAAAAATTGTTGTACTCATTTTTCTCATCCATTTAAAGCATTTATTTGATTTGATAGGTATATCAATCAAATAAGAAAAAAAATAATAAGTAAAAGGAACAAGCATAATTAATGTATTCGCATTAACCGTGTTAAACCCAAACTTTAATATACACGCTTCAATGACAAATGCAATACTAAAGACACATGAGAAAATAAAATGCTTTATTAAAGTATGATCACTTGTTTTATGAATATTATAATATGCTATATACGCTCCTAAAGCCACAAACGGGAAACCATTAAAAAAACCATTGCGAGTGCTGCCAAAGAAATAATTATAAGTTTCTAAAACAGGGGCAAAAACAGAGTTCTCCACTAAGAAAGAGTAACTCACTCCCATTGCTCCAATCAGATAAGCAATATTCGCTGTAATTATTAAACCCGTAAGCCACTTTCTGCGAACAAAAAACCATGTAATCAGTATCCCTATACACAATGCTGGAAGAAACCATATAGTTGCATATGTAGAGTACAATATTGCTTTTATGATATACTGTAAGATTTCTTCTATAGAGCAACCGAATTTTACCCATGCGACAATCTTGAAGGAAACATATATGCATGACCATCCAATATACATGAAAAAAATACGCTTAATATAGTTCTTTATAAGATTCTTTCCCGCTTCGTATTCAGAAGGCTTGGATAGAACTTTGGTAAACAACAAAAAACCGCTACAAACAAAAAAAAAGGGTACAACAATAATATATAATGATGATGCGTATTCAATAAACTTATTGATCCTTCCGTCTGCATATTCCGATATATAGTGCGCACAGACAATCAAAATGGCAAACAGGAACTTTACAATATCAATTGCTCCATATTTTTCTTTCTTCATGGTTTCCATACCATTCTACTCCACAAAAGCATTTGCTTTATTTGTACTTAGATTTTCTAATAATTTCACAGTGTTTTCTGGCGTATATCTATGCCTAATATCCTCAGGAATATTTGATAATAATCTATTAATTTCAACATAAGATAAATTATAACGTTCTCTTAATGCAACTGCATATTTGTATGCAGTCTTGAGACGAGATTTGTCAAGGATAATTTCTGCGAAATATAATAGATTCATGGAACATATAACAAACAAGGCTTTCTCTGTAAGTTTTCCCTTCTTACACCGCTAATGACAGCAACGGAGCCAATACCAGTACCAGAGGGACTACGCAAAGCACAAACCTATCCAAGACAATTTGATGAAGCTGTACCGGGTGAAATCTGTTGTGGACAGCGCACGCCGCCAGCAGGAGCAGACACAGCACCGGGACAGGGATATGGAGCGGTAAACAGGAAGATACTTCCCATTTCCCAGCAATAATGATAAAATAAAATTGGAAGTTTAACACCACTCTCACCTCAAATGGGACAGAAACGTGATATGGAGCAACCGAAATATGGACAATGTAATTTGTTTGAGTAACCAGATAAGTGATCCCCCAAATTTTCCACGATGCTCCAGACATGATACACTGCTGACAACATTTGGATGCCAGATCTGCAATAATGAAATTCTTAAATGATGGGAGGAATTTGAGGAAAATGGCTGCGAAATTTGAAGTTTACATTGCAAGCAAAAAATATCCCAGCATTAAAATGTGCGAAACGATATTTCCTATTGTCGGCAAGATACAATTTTCAGAAAAATGTATTGTTTGGAATGGCTGGCTGCCAACAAAAGAAGATGTGCTTTACACGCAAGATGATGAACAAATTGAACGGTGCGTATTAAATGGCAAAGTCGTTTCTTTCGATGGAAAAGCAGGCTCTTATATCATTGGAGCAAGGCAATACTTTGAAAATGGAGTATTTTCTACTGAATTATGGTTCGACACATCTTATTTCCCGGAATTAGATGCCAATATATCAAATGAATTTTGCAATTCTTTTTGCCAGTTGACCAAACAGAATATATTGGGGCTGTGTATAGTGGCAGAAATTAAATTTTTTGCGATGGGGACAGAGATGTGTGTTGATTATTCTGAACGATTGGATGAGAGTATCAAAAAAAGTCACAATGTTATGTGCTATTGGAGTAAGAAAGCCAGCAGGGACTAAAGAGCAATTACCATAAACCAAGCACAGGCTTTAAGGAGGGAGAGACGATGACCCACAAAGGAAAAAGGCGGCTCGTGATATTTTTGTGCGCGGCGGCGGTTATTCTTGTGGCGGCGGGGATCGTTCGGGTCAAGCTGCACCCGCCCCGTCCGCTCCATGAGCAGATCGCAGATTATATGTACCATTCCCGTACAGACCCAAAGCTGGAATACCTCATCGAGAAGTATGGCGATGAATTTGTTGCGACAGAGTACGGAAGTATTCAATCCACACGATTTCCGGGGCTATATGTACGTTTGAGATGGTCGGAGGAAGCGCAGACATATACAGACAACTATATTGTCTATTTAAGACGAGAAGATTTGCGAGCTATTTTAGCGCCTACTGTGCAGGAAATTTACGATGATTGCAAAGTATTTATTGCACCTTACACCCCATCTCCTGACTTTGATAAAAACACTACGGCTGAAGAATTACTCACAACTTTTGGTATGGGACGAAACCCGGTCGTTTCTCTTTGGATTTATACGAAAGATGATACAGTAGGAAAAGACACAGATATGCAGCAATTAACATCAAAGATACAGGCGATGGGCTATTCTGTAGATGTAGGTGTCTATTATCTATCAGAAGAAAACTATGAAGTAGTCAATGAGGACGATTATCTCAATTATAATATTGGTGCGCATCAAGATTTTTATGAATATTTTGAGAACGTTTATATTTATCCAGACAGTTTTGAACTGATTTTAAGTGACTGGAAAGAAGAAAGCAGCAAATAGCACTACACGCCCCCACCTCTGGACACTTTGTCCAGCCAGAAACGGAAAACCGAACACCACCCACCAAGGCGCGGCAGACAGGCCGCGCCTTTCCCATACCCCAAAATGAATACGAACTATCCATGATTATAATATTTTTGGTATTCCGGCAGAATACCGTATTCATTGGTAATAACCTCTTTGGAGAGGGGCTGGTCGAACGGGACAGCGAGGTATGGAGAGCTCTGGAAGGGTTTTCTTCCTTGCCAGAGCTGTTCATATAACTTCCAGCGTTCTGCCGTCATGGAGTTTGGATTGCTTTGATCCTCATGCTTCCAAAATTGTCCGCCCAGAAGATAGCTCTCCATCATTTCTTCCCAGTTCTGAAAAAAAGCCTGCGCCTTTGTCCCAGCATCTACACACAAATCCAACATTTCCTTCATATTGATGTAGCCTGCCAGATAGCAACATTGCGTGATATATGCGCAGCGTCCCATATCCCAGCCTAACAGGGCATTTTCCCCATAACGCCGCCATGCTGTCAGCATTTTCGGCAGGTAGCTATCTTCATCGGCTTTTGGATTAGTTTTGCGGGCCTCCTCAATGAGCTGGACTTCTGTAGCATCCTTATATTTATGCGACAAGAGTTCCATTTTCCTCCGATAGCTGGCACGCATTCCCTCGTCGATCAGGCTGCGCATTTCCTTTATAGCTGTCTCATGTCCTTGAATGCCCCAATAATCCCACAGCATTGTTTTAATACTTTCCCGGTCAAATTCGTTATTGTACCGCCAGCCAGCCAGTAGATGAAAATTTGTATGTTGACTTGCTGCAATCAGGATCGACCCTGCGGCATTCATCCAGCGCAATGTAGGGGATAGGGGATTATACTTCTCCATCCGTCTTTGCTTCGATTTATAGATATGATACAGAATACCGGCAAGACCAAGCCCTATGACTAAAGTAGCGGCCAGGGCGATAAAAGCCGTCATATCCCCTGTCAGAAAACAGAGGATGCCTATTCCAATAACAAGCAGGATAACGAACACAATCATGCATCCCATATGATATCCTCCTCCTTTCAGGGACTGCCTTCTTATTTCGGACTGCTTTGTCCGGCTCTGATGAGAATTTCCTTTGCACTGCGGAGAATCGCCGTATCGCCAGCAATCTTTTGACGCTGTTCTTCAACAGGGATGTCGATGTAAATATGAAAAGGATTGCGAAGCTGGCTGCAAGTTACATACAGGGATTTTTCAGAAAAGGAAAGATAAACATTTCCTTCCATAGCTTCCTGAAAAGCTGTAATCTGCTCCATCACCTGGGGTGTCAGGATGTAAAAAGCATTCTGCTCGTTCTCTGCAAACACTGCAAAATTTTCGTTGAATACACTGTTTTCTGTCTGAATTGGCAGCGGGACTCTGGTTTCCCTGAGTTTAGACAGAGCTTTTTTGGAAAACACCTGGACAAAGCCCTCACTGATCTTCCGATTATCAAAACAGGAAAAAACAATGACCTGTCCCTCAAACAGAATTTTGGGGGTAGAGCTTCTTGCGGAAGCTTTTTCGCCAGTGCAGACATTGACAGCCCGGAAGGGAACTCCATCCAGCTTGCCGGACAGTTCATCCGACGATTGATAAAAGACCGACTGACCTCCGGGGATTAACTTTAAACGGTTCATTTCCTCATAAGAAAGACCGCCTCCGGCATTGTAGCGCAATTCGGAAAAATCCGGCAGTTGTCGGAGAGTGTCCAACACATATTTGTTTTTGAAATTGATACAAAAGAGGTCATAAGCTTTTTTATAGACCAGCATATAGTAAAAACCAAAAATGACACCCGCAAAAATCACGCTGAGCATCAGGTTTCCTACCAGCATCCAAAAGGCTCCCTGAGTTGCCGGATCTCCCCATCCATATTCGCTGATGGAGGCAAACAAAAATCGGTTTTTTACCAATGTCAATCCTATAAACAAAATCAAGCATACCGGAAACAGTTTCCGCAGGATTTTATGTTTTTTAACAGCGTTCTGCCGCAACCGTTCCAGCTTGACACCGCTGATATTCTGTTCCACCATTTTCATACATCTTTTCCCCTTTCTTCTTAAAACTGCAGCTTAAAGTCTTTTTTCTTTTCTTCCACAGTGTAGAACTTCGCTTCTTTCATGCCATGAAGTTTTGCTAAAAGCAGGTAGGGAAATGTGTTAATTCTCTGGTTATACAAAGATGCGTTAGAGTTGTACAACCGTCTCGCCGCTTGTAAGTGTTCCTCTGCATCAAAAATATCCTGCTGGAAATGCTGCATGGACGCATAGGAATAAAGGGTTGGGTATTGCTCAGCCAGTGCATTGATGGCAGAGTTGACCCCGGTGAGTCCCTGCTGGACGGAAGTAAGCAAGCCGAGTTTCCGATCCAGACTTACCTGATGTCCGATCAGCCCGTCGTCCCCCATCCCCGGCGTTTCCGCTCCAAAAGAATGATCCTGCCCTCGCTGCTGTTCCAACTGCCGCCAGATTGTTTCCATCTGCTTTTGCTGTTCGGCAATCGTCTCGCTGATCGCTTTGACCGCTTCCTCAGACAGTTGTTTCTTTTCCTGAAATATGCTTTCGTTCAGTTCTTTCCCCGCGCGGGTAGATGTGACTTCGGTGTAGATCTGATACTCATGCGTCAGATACTTTTTTACTGCCTCAATTTCTTCTGACAGCATATCGTAGCGTTTTTCCAAAGCAACATCTATGCCTGCACTCCCTTCCTGCACCTTGACGAATAGCCGCTTCAGACGGTTATACATCCTGACATAGCAGAGCACCAGCAGAGTAATGGTAATTACTGAGATTAGAATTCCCATATCCTGTTCCTCCTTGTTTTGGTATTTTCCATTTGCGTATATTATAATGCAACTTCCTGCCAAAATAAAGCATAAAAAGAATTGTACAAAGGTTTTCTCTTATTATTGAAGCAGTGTTTTACCGCTCCTGCTCTTTGTATTTGGCTTTTTTCTGCTGCTTTTCTGGCTGCTGTTTTTGCTTCAGGTGTTCTTGAATAGAGCGTGCTTCTGTTTTTTCCCCCAATAATTCAGAAACATCACGCTTGCTGTCAAACAGGATAAGCGGATCAAATTTTTCTCCATATGCCGCTTTGATCTTGGAAGTGGCAGATTGAATCTTCTCTCCCTGTAAGACGATCCGCTGTTCTGAGAGTTCTGCCGAATCCACATTTTTTGCCTGCTCCTTTAATTCTGAGAACTGCTTTAAGGCCTCCTCCAACTCAGCAGCATATTTTTCTTCCTGCTTTGTCAGCCGTTTCAAATTTTCCTCCATAGCCGAAACACTCTTTTTAACCTCAGCAATTCCAGTATCCTCACTACAATCAAATGAACTGAGGAGCATCGTCTTTTCGGATCTCAGTTCTTCTAAATCTTCCGTCAGTTCGGCAATCTGTTTTGCCAAATCATTATGAGCAACAAACTGATAAAATGGTGTCGCTTTCTTTTCTGTAAGCAGCGTTTTCCGTTCTTTGGTCGTATTTTTAATCTGCTGTACCAGTACGGAATATCGCTCTAAGTCGGGCTTCAGCACATTCAGGCTTTCCGATAATTTGTGCTTTCCAAAACCGGCATAGCGAATCTGATAGCAAAAAATAACCATGTTCGCCCGTAAGGACTCCATTGCTTCTGCAAGAGCAGGAACAGATGCTTTAACTACCTGAATCAACTTCTTGACCGTTGCTTTCAGCTCACGGAGCAACGCATTGTCTGCCTTAATCTGACGATTTAACTCACAGCGGTCAGAAACAATTCCCTTTTTCTCCAATGCTCTTGCAACCACACCCTCGTGAATGGTGGGCTGTTCGCTCAAGCCTCGATCTGCATGGCTGCGGTGGTCAATGCGTTCTTTGTGTCCAGCACGCTCCAAATGGCGGTTCGTTACATCCGCCCACGCTGCTCTCCATAAAACAAGTTGTTCTTCGCTGTTCCAACGCTCAGCAATAGGATTTTGTCTGCCGTATTTCGTGCTTTTGGGATATTTCGATACCCGTTCATAGCCTTTTTCTTCAGCAGCAGAAGCAGTCATATAAACCTTTTTCTTTCCTACCTTATACTGGTATTGCTTTTCCCATCCCTCTGTCTGTGCCGTCTTAAACTCATCCGCAGTAAATCCTTGTTCCTCTCCATTTTTCACACAGAGATATTCCTTCTGTGTCTTATATTTCCAGTTTCCTTTTTCATCTAACGGGCGCACTGTCAGCATGATATGAGCATGGGGATTGTGACCGGGAGGATATGGATCATGAATTGCCACATCCGCACACATACCATCATCTACAAAGGTTCCAGAAATAAAATCAGACAGCAGCTTTTCCCACTGTGTTTCGTTCAGCTCAATCGGCAAAGCGACCACAAATTCACGGGCAAGGCGGCTGTCTTTTGTCTTTTCATTTTCTTCCACGGCGTTCCAAAGCACGCTCCGTTCTTTCCATTCTGATGGGGCAAACTCTGGTAGGAACACCTCCTGCCAGGCAAGACCTTTTTTACGGGTGTAATCGTGCTGAATCCCGTCATAGTCATTCAGTATTTTAGAACAACTTAAATACGCTGCCGCAGCGACTGCACTTCGCCCTGCACCACGGCTGACTATTTTTGCTTCCAGATGATAGATTGCCATTTGGCTTCACCGTCCTTTCTTTCTGTTTCTCTTTTGAAAAGAGAAAATGGGTGTCGCCGAGAATGCGATACCCATAACTGCGTAAAAGCTGCCAGTGGCAGGTTTTCGCAGGCAGGCGGCGAGATGGGGTGGCAATATGCCACCTCATCGTTTTGCTGATAGAGCAAATATAGAGCCGACTGCACAGGGAATGTTCGCTTGCGACATTGCCTGCCCCCTCTGGAGAACTGTCTGAAAGACAGTTCGTGAAGAGCGCACGAGCCCGACCAACGGGAGGGATACCACCGCCTGCTTTGCAGGTGGTGAGTAAGTGCGCCCTTCGGGAAAAAGAAAAAGCGACCGATAGCCGGTCGCTCATAAAAATCATCGGATTGGTTTGAATACTTCGCATAAAAAATCCTCCAACTGTTCCAAAGTCATCTGTGTTGTCTGCGGTAATGCTTTCTCTAAAATCGCACCTTCCTGAACCAGCCGCCGTGTCCGTGCTTTTCGCTCTTTCTGTCGGTCACGCATCTCGGCTTCTTCCAATCTGTGCTTCGCCTGTAAAAGCTTCTTTTCATTTTCTGTCATAGGTTTTATTCCTTTCTGCCGTATCCGGCTGAAAACGCAAAGAAGGCGGCTCATGAGATTTTATTCTCACAAGTCGCCTTCAGCGTCATTTATTATGCTGTTTTCTGTTTTTGCCCGTTTTCTTTAATAGGCGGGGCATCAAGCAATACTGGTTCGTTCTTTTTTATTTGCTTCGCAACATTGCGTTCTTTCTGCATCCTGCGGTTTGCTTCCGTCCTGCAATCATCACAACAGTATTTTACATCTCTCCGTGTAGCGGTAAAAGTTTTTCCGCAGTTCTCGCAGACACATTCCCGCTTTCGGTTTTCCGCTGCTTCCTGACGGTAAAATTTAGTACGGCACTTCGGACTGCAAAACAGAGTATTTGACCGCTTGGATTCAAATTCTTCACCACAGCATTTACAGATTAGCTGAAATGGCTGACCAACTGCGTGCTCACCAGCCTTGATTTTTTGGTAGCGTTCCCGGCTCTTGATGCGGTGTCTGCGAAGCTGTTCCTGCCGCTTGATCTCCTCCGGTGTCAGATCCGGTTCGGGCAGTTCAAACCGTCCGATAAATTTCAGATAAATCTCAACCTCCTGCACCCGATCCCCGTCAATCTTTTCCGGGGCGTGGACAATGATTTTTTCAATAAACTCATTGATCATTGGAGTAGTCAGTTCGGAAAAGTCGGTGTACTTCTTTGCCAGTGAAAGGAACTGCTCCGCACGGTCAGTATCTTCCTCAAAAGAGGACAGATGCGATTCTGCATCCGATACAGATGTGACAAGAGCTTTCTGCTCCGCTTCGTATTCTGCAAGCAGAGTATCAAAGCGCTCATCGGTAATGCGCCCAATGGCAAAAGATTCGTAGAGCTTTTTGATAATGGTATCAAGCTCGGCAATACGCCTACGGTCTTTGTTCAACTTGCGTTTGGTATCCTTTGCGACTTCCGCCTGTCTGATTTGAGAAGCAGAACGCACCTTTTTCATAAACTCATCCTGATTGGCGATGGCAAAGGCGCTGGCTGTTCGGATGGTTTCCAAAACAAGCTCTCTGACCGCTTTTGTCCGAATATAGTGACCGCTGCAAGCATGAGTGCGCTTTTGATGTGCCAATGTGTAGGCGGAGCAATCATAAAAATCAGAGGGATAGGGATTGCTCTTCGTACCGCCTTTGGAACGGTGATTGGTCATTTTCGCTCCGCAGTCAGCACAGAACAAAAGTCCAGTCAGCGGATTGGCTTCGCCAAGCGTATCGTGGCGTCTCGGTGTCTTTCGCAGTTTCTGTGCAAGCTCCCACATTTCCTTATCTACAATCGCTTCGTGGGTGTTCTCAAAAATTAGCCAGTCCTCCTGCGGATTCATAACCGGATTTTTGTCCTTGTAGGACTGCTTGTGAGAACGGAAATTGACCGTATGCCCCATATATTCGGGCTTGGAGAGAATCTGCCCAACGATATAACCACTCCAGTTATAAGGGTTGGGAAATTCCTCTTTACTTTTCCAGACGCCACGCCCCTGCTTTGCGGCGTAGACCGCAGGAGTTTCCACCTTATCGTCATAGAGGATACGGGCGATGTCATAAGGACCGTTTCCCTCGATGGTCAGCCGGAAAATGCGGCGGACAACCGCAGCGGCTTCCTCATCGATATACCAACTGTACTTATCACCCGGCATTTTCTTGTAGCCATAAATGGCACAGTTGGTGGTAGGCTTGCCGGATTCGCCTTTCACACGGATCGCTGTTTTCTGCTTGCGGCTCAAATCACGAAGATACCACTCGTTCATAATGTTGAGGAACGGGGCAAACTCATTGCTGTTCTGATCGTCGCTGTCCACGCTGTTGGCAATCGCCACAAAGTGAACATGATGCTGACGGAAGAATACCTCCGTGTAAAAGCCTGTTTGCAGATAATCACGCCCCGCCCTGCTCATATCTTTTACAATGACATGAGCAACTTTGCCCGCTTCGATGTCTGCAATAAGCTGTTTCCAAGCGGGACGCTCAAAATTTCCTCCACTCCAACCGTCATCGGTATAGTGCTGACAGTTCGTATAACCTTTCTGATGGGCATAGCTTTCAAGGTATTTTTTCTGATTGACAATACTGTTGCTATCACCAGTCTGGTCATCATCACGGGACAGCCTTTCATATAAAGCTGTGATTTTTCCTTCAGTCTGTTTTACGCTCATGATGCGCTCCTTTCAGACTGTCGGCTCATTTGTGGTGAATCTATTATACCACAAGTTCCGCCAGTTGTAACCGTTTCATTGCGAATCATCCGTAAAATTTTATCCTCCATCGTTTCCTTCTCTGTATCACTGAATACTACTTTAACTTTATAGGTGGTGCCGCCAATGCGGCGAGTCATATAAGAAAAATTACTGTTCTCGTTTTTTGCCATAGGCAGTTACCTCCGTGTTGAAATGTTCATTGTTTTTTCGTATAATAGGTTTAGTTCCGGCACGGTGTAACCATTTGCATGGTTAAAATCGAGCAAAAGGTATTCACACCCTGCCAATACAGAAATGCCCTCAAAAAAGCCTTGCGGCACAAGGCTTTCCGAGGGCAAAAGCGTTACATCTGTTGTTGTTTCTCCCGATACTTACGCACCCTTGCTGCTGTCTGCTTACGGCGAGCTTCTTCGGCACAGCGCTGTGAGCAGTACACCCGTTTTCCGTCAGTTGGGAACGGCTTGCCGCATTGTTTACAATGAGTGGTCGATATTTGCGTGAATACGGCTTCCAATCCTGCATCTTCCGGCAGGACAGACTTGCGGAAATATCTGCATAGTGCGCTGTTGGTAAAGCAGATACCCAACATTGGACAGTCACAATCCAATGGCAGGCAGCCGTACTCTTTGTCGTAGTTGGCACAGAGAGAAGTAACCAGCTTCTTGATCCGCTGCTTCTCCCTGCCCGTCAGCTCACGATAATTGTTTGACATAGGCGGTTTCCTCCTTTCATTCAGTGTCGAAAGTAATCTAATAACAGGCAAAATAGGTTACATCCTCACTTATAGGAGAAATACAGGGTACTTAGCGGAACTGTTTTTATGGAGAATCCAAAAAAATTTCAAAAATATTTTTGAAGGGAGGTGTCTGCGGTGTTTGACGATCCCGAACGATATGAACATGACGGTTTTTATGAAGAAGATACTGACTATGAAGATGAATATGAAGCGGACGATTCCGATTACATAGTCGATGACGAAGAAAATGAAAACGCCCTTTGGGACGATGAGGAAGAAGAACCCGCTGACGATCTTCCCGAAAAGAAGCGAAGGAAGCGGAAGAACCAAGTTGTTCTTGCTGACAATGATACAGATACCGAAGAAACCGAATTATCCGAACAGGTCAGACGGCAGATTACAAAAGAAAAACAGCTCATCGAAGAACTGGAAGCCGACGCCGAGGAACATCCCTTTGAGGATGGTACTGACGAGGAAGAACTGGAGCGTAAGAAGCTCAAACGAGAACTGCGGGCAGAAGCCCTTGCACGATTGGAGGATTCCGCCAGAACACAGCGGGAGTTTGAAAATGTGATTGCATGGTGGGACAGGCTGGACGCTAATCGGGAGCGTAGGGAACGCTATCATGAACTCAGCAGAAGCGGCGATGATGTTCCTCTTGATTACGGGGCATCTGCCAATGAACTCTTTTTTCCGGATACGCTAAATGATGTGCTGGAAAAGCAGATACGAAAAGGTGATTTCATTGACGCAATTTTCTACTGTCCTTACGATATACATGAACTTGTAACGGAAGAATACCTATCCAAAATTCTCTGGGAATTGACTGAGGAACACAAAGAGCTGCTCTTTCTCTGTGCTGTCCGGTTGTTTAGCTCAATAAGGATCGCTAAAATACGGAATCAAAGCGACCGGAACATCCGCAAGGTGCGTGGCACGATGCTCAAAAAGATACGAAAAAAGCTGCTTCCTGCACTTTTGGATAAGGTAGAAAAGCAACAGCCAATGACCTTATTGGAGAAAGATTTTTTAGAAGAATCCAGAATGGAGATTGATTCAGGGGAATAGAAATCGTATAATCGATAATATAAAACAGAGTTATTCAGGTTACAATATGAAGTGAGGAATAGACTGATATGGGAAATATAAAAGCAGAAGAAGCAATGAGGGAATTAACACTGATGCTGTTATACCTCTCCCGCTTTACACAGAGAGAAAAGTTTCACGAAGCAACCGATTTTTATGCATGGAAAGGCTACGATTTTGATATACTGAACGAATTGGACGATGCAGACTATATCCGGCAGGGAAATCATCCGTCCCGTTCCAAATCGGTATATATTACGGAAAGCGGTATGGAACAGGCAAAAGAGCTTTTATCCAAATATGGTATCAGTGATTGGAAACAGGGGTGAGAAAATGAAGAACCTTTTTGAACGCACCAGTTCTAATTGGGTGCGGTATAGTGAATATGAATGGAAGGCGGCAGAGGACGGAACTCTGTATCTCACGCCCACCAAAACGGCGCAACCGAGTATTTATGATCCGCTGGCAGAGTATCAGAAAATTGTATTGGATGCCATCAACATAGGACGCATGGGTATGAGCAAAAAGCCGGATGCCGAAATTCAGAAGGCTATCCAGCAATTTGCGGTGAAATACGGCTTGTTTGGACTGATGACTGCGTTACCTACCACACCAAACTTTATGGAATATGAGGCGGTGTATCTGCCGAAAAACCACTTTATCAAAAAAGAAACTATGTCCACGGAAAAATATCTGGCACTGTTCTTTCCATTTGACAAATTGGATGTGATCAAGCGTGGTATCGAGTCCATGTGGAACATCCAAAATGACCGTGTTATGATGGCACTGGCTTTGACCATGACAGATAAGCCGATGGCGGTCAACATGAGCTTTCAGCGGGAATATGCGGAGCGATATGAATGGATAAAACAGCAGTTCATCGACTGGGCGTTTACCTATATCAACAGTTTCCTTTATTATGAGGATTATGATACACTGAACGATGAAACCCGGCAGATGATGCAGCAGAGCATGGCGGCATTTGGCGGCATCGCTCCAACTTATCATATAGCCCTTTTGGATAAGCCGACGATTATTTGGGATTTTCACTCTCTCATGCTTGGAGTTCAGATGATGTTCAGCTTTATGCTGACCGACAGCGAAAACCCGATTAAGCTTTGCAGGCATTGTACCAAAGCTTTTGTCGCAAGCAGACCAAGTGCTGTATTTTGCAGCCCGCAGTGCAAGAACAAGCATAATGTTTACAAAAGCAGAGCGAGAAACAAAAGTGAAGAATAGGAAGGGAATGGAATGGATATGAACGAAGAATATGGGCTAACTCCTTATGAAACAAGGGAAATCCTGTTTTATAAAACTGATAATGGTGAAGTTCGGGTTGAAATCCTTTTATATCAGGAAAACTTGTGGCTGACGCAGGCAAAGATGGCAGAATTATTTGAAGTGCAAAAGGCGGCTATTTCAAAACATTTGAAAAATATTTTTGCATCCGGCGAATTGCAGGAAGAAGCAGTTGTTTCCAAAATGGAAACAACTGCGGCAGACGGCAAGCGGTACAATACAAGCTATTACAATCTGGATGCCATTATTGCTGTCGGATACCGTGTTAATTCTAAAAAGGCTACGATGTTCCGCATTTGGGCAAATCGAGTATTAAAAGAATTTATTATTAAAGGCTATGTGATGGACGATGCACGACTGAGAGAACCAGAAAACCTCTTTGGTAAGGACTATTTTGAGGAACAGTTGGAGCGTATTCGTGATATTCGCTCCAGCGAGCGCCGTTTTTATCAAAAAATCACGGACATTTACTCCCAGTGCAGTGCTGACTATGATGTGAACAGTCCTGTTACAAAAGAGTTTTTTGCCACAGTACAGAATAAGCTTCATTACGCTGTCACTCATCATACGGCGGCTGAGATTGTTTATGGACGAGCCGATAGCACGAAACCAAACATGGGCTTGACAACTTGGAAAAATGCTCCGCAGGGGCGTATTCGCAAGTCTGATGTTTCAATCGCCAAAAACTACTTGAACGAAGAAGAAATGATAAATCTGAATGAGATCGTGACAATGTATCTGGACTATGCCGAAAGACAGGCACGGCGAGGAAATATCATGTATATGCAGGATTGGGTTAATCGTTTGGATGCGTTCCTCCAGTTCAACGAAGAAGATATTTTACATGACAAAGGCAAGGTGACCGCTGCCATCGCAAAGGCGTTTGCAGAAAGTGAATTTGAAAAATTCCGTGTTTTGCAGGACAGAACATATCAGAGTGATTTCGACCGTCTTGTGGCAAATATCGAAGAAAACAGCAAACAAACAAAATAAATCAGGAAACCCCACGCTTCCGATTTTATTGTCAGAAGTGTGGGGCTTTTGTATCAGGTTTACAGATCATATACCAATTCGTGCAGAACGATTTCTTCCGCACGGTTACGGATACTGTTCATACGGCGCACCCATTCTATTTGATCAGCCGCTTTGAACGCTTCAGTTACGCCTTCCTGCTTTGCCATAGCTGAAACGATGTTTTCAATGCGCTCGTTGCAGACTTGATCGATTTCAGCTAAATGCTTGAACAGCGTTCCCTCCAGCACATAGTTGTTGTAGAGTATTTTACGGTACTTTTTCAGATAGCTGCGGCGCATACGCCCGTATTTGCCTATCTGATATTCGCCGTCATCCGGCAAAGTAATGTTGGGAATGAAATAATATCCCACTTGACGGTATGTACCGCCCATTTCTTCAAAGATAGTTTTCATAAAATTCAGCTCCTTTTGTGTTGATTTCCAGCGGTTATAAGGCTTTTTGACTCCTTTCTTACAACTGCTTTTCAATTCACCACAAATGAGCCGCAGTCATATGTATTAGGTGGCAGAAACAACCCTTTACATATTAACTCTTGTGTATTGCTGGAATTAGTCTCGTAACAGAATATCCCCATATGCCTTGTTCGAAATATTTATCTAATATTTCACATACGTTTAAAACCGCATCAAAATTATAATTTGCTTCTTGTTTTTGCATTAGATATGGAACAATCAGTTCGGTTTGCAAATTTCCCGCACCCTGCCCCATTCCTGTAGCACAGGAATCTATAATTATTTTTCGTGTATCAGCTTCCGCAATAAATGTTTTTACATTCGAAAAAGCAAGATTCATATTATTGTGAGCATGAAAACCAATACAGATCGAATCTTTCAATCCTTTATTAAATTTTCTATACATTCTAATAACATCGTCTTCTGCCATATACCCATAACTATCAACGAAATATAACGCATATGCATCCATATTGTTTGCAGCGTTTATCACCATTGCTATCTCTTCGTCTGTATATCTCATTGTTAACATAGGTTGTACAAACACTTTATACCCTTTTTTAGATAACGCTGCACAAAAATCTAATGAATTTTTCAATTCAGAATATCTTATAATAACCCGCAATCCATCAACAAGTGATGGATTCCATTTAGGGATGTCTTCAATTGGGGTATCTGGACCTCTAAACAATCCAACAAACATTTGATTATGAGAACGTGCTTGGGGGATTTTTTTTGAAACTTCCTCTATATTCTGATATATTGCAAAACGAGTTTTATCCTCCTGTGAAAGTTCTATAGAGCCTAACTCGATTATGTCTAATTTTGCCTTATTTAAGAACTCTATGATCTTTTTAGAATCAAACTCGCTAAAACCAACATTTGAAATTTTATTTTTATATGCATCCTCCAAACCTAATCCACCATCGCGCAGAGTACAGTCTAGAAGTTGAACTTGTTTTAACATTCTATATTTTTCTCCCTTTGTTATTTACGGCTTCCAAAGCATGACTATAGTACATTCTTCAGTTGAATCATCACTTAATATTATTGATTTTTCAATTTAGAGACACTCAGGAACTCTTTCAAGTTTTTATAAATACAATTCCACATACGACCACTGTTTTTATCGGAAACAAACGAATTATGCGGTGAAATAATTAAATTACTACATTTCCACAATGGACTACCTTTGGGTAAAGGTTCTGACTTGAATACATCAAATGCCGCACCATACAAATGACTCTTTAAAGCCTCAACAAGTGCTTCTTCATCGACCAATCCGCCTCTCGCAATGTTTACAAGAACTGCATCCTTTTTCATGCCAAATAGTCTTTTCCTATTTATAATATTTTCTGTTTCCTTAGTTAAGGGTAAAGTTAATACAACTACATCACTTTTTTTCAACTCTTCATCTAACATAAATAGTGGATAAACCTCTTTAAATACATCCACTTGTTTAGGAAACAAATCAATCCCATATACTTCTGAAGTAAAACTTCTAAATCGCTTTGCAACTTCACAACCAACGTTTCCAGCTCCGAGAATAAGAACACGTTTCTCGAATAGTTCTTTCAATTTTCGGTGTTTTTCCCAGTGTTCTGTTTTTTGCTGATCATATAACTCTCGGCTGTCTTTATATAGTTGGATTACGCTTCCTACTGCAAACTCTGCCATAGGAATGCTATATACGCCCCGCGCATTAATCACAGTTATTCCATTAGCATGTATATAATCTAAAGGAACCCTATCAAGACCTGCACTAGTCAATTGTATATATTTTAAGTTTTTGAATTTTCTTATATCGTGATGAACTAAAAGCCAGTTGCAAATTAAGGCATCGACTTGAAATGCATCATCATCCAGGTCACTGTCCTCTCTATCTACAAATAATAATTCAACACCAAGTTTTCTTATATCATTACATTGTGAATCAGTGTAGCGAAAGGCATCCGTTAATAATAACCTCACAATTCTATCCTCTCAAGAAACATTCAATCTGCTCATCCATACATGCCCTAACATCGCCGTTAGACATCCAGCACTTACTCCACTCCACAACCTTTTCGACAGCCATATCTAGATTCCAATGCGGTTTCCAACCAAAAGTGCTCTTTAACTTAGAACAATCAAGTTTCAAAAAATTCGCCTCATGTGGGCCTCCATCATAACGATCAATCCACTTTATGTCACCGCCCCATTTATTGACAAACAGTTCAACTAAGGCACTAGTTTGAAAGCAATCCACATCATCTGGCCCAACGTTATACCAACCAGAAACAGTGCTATCTATGTACTGCTCCGCCGCAATCATTAAATAGGCATAAAGCGATTCTAACACATGCTGGTATGGCCTTGTTGAAAATGGATTTCTAACTATAATGTCATCCCGCTTCTGTACAGCCCGAATGCAATCTGGAATAATGCGGTCATTTGCAAAATCACCACCGCCAATAACATTACCTGCTCTAACCGTGGAAATCGCCACACGTCCATCGGAGAAAAAACTATTTTTATAGGAATGTGTTATAAGTTCAGAACAAGATTTGGAATTAGAGTATGGATCGTACCCATCAAGTTCTTCATTTTCTCTGTACCCCCACGTCCATTCTTTATTTAGATATACCTTGTCCGTGGTAACATTCAAAAAAGATTTCACACAATTTCCCTTGCGCACACATTCTAGGATATTGACAGTTCCCATAACGTTGGTTTCATATGTGTACGATGGATCCGTATAGCTATCACGGACTATTGGCTGTGCTGCAAGATGTAGCACAATTTCAGGTTGTGCTGCGTAAAATGCAGCTTGAAGGGAGGTGTAATCACGGACATCTCCTATAAACGAGTGAATATCGTTTTCAATTTCTGCAATTTCAAATAATGAAGGATTTGTTGGTGGATTAAGAGAATATCCCGTTACTACTGCACCAGCATTTGCAAGTGTCTTACACAACCACGAACCTTTAAAACCTGTGTGCCCTGTTATAAAAACTGTTTTCCCTTTATAAAATGAAATATCAAACATCCTTAGTCCCTCCATTTTTTCCATGGTGCTGTTTCAGTAGCAAGGTAATGTTCCAACATATCCATTTCTCTTTTTGTATCCATACATTGCCAAAATCCCTTGTGCATGTATGACATAAGTTGACCTTCCTTCGCTAAGCTCTCAAGCGTTCTTTTTTCAAATACGGTATCATCTCCATCAATATAGTCAAAAATCTTCGGATTAAGAACCATGTATCCAGCATTAATCGGAGCTCCATCTACATTGTTTTTTTCGCGGAAAGACTTCACTGCATAATTACCTCCTATATCAAGAATTCCCTTTTGCTGTTCAAGCATTACTGCCGTCAATGTTGCTATCTTCCCGTGTGAATTATGAAACTCTACTAATTTAACTATATCCACATCGCAAACTCCATCACCATAGGTCATCATAAAAGTTTCATTTCCTACATATGGCTGGATTCTTTTTATTCGTCCACCAGTCATTGTATTCAGACCAGTATCAATAACTGTTACTTTCCATGGTTCACAATGCTGACCAAGAATAATCTTATCATCTCTACCTTTTGTAAAATCAAAAGTAATATCACTATTATGCAAAAAATAGTCAGCAAACCACTCCTTGATTGCATACTGTTTATACCCCGCACAAATAATGAATTCATTAAAGCCATAATAGGAGTATTCTTTCATAATATGCCAAATAATGGGTTTACCGCCTATCTCGATCATCGGTTTTGGCTTGAACTGTGACTCCTCAGAAATACGTGTACCATATCCTCCCGCTAAAAGTACAACTTTCATAATTACATCCTTTCAAAATTTAAATATCTCTTTTATCTCAAGTGTATTCTACATACACTAACCTAAATTTGAGTAAAGTTCTGGTTCAGAAATGCCCGGAATACTCACCGGCTTTATATAAATTATCATTAAACATCTTTACTATCCTGTCCAGCAATTCATATTTCATAGTGTCTAATAAATTAATTATTTTCATTGAATCATACTGTCATCCAATGTTATATTTGCATCAGACTTTTGTAGCAAAAGTACAAAAATAATCATACACATCTAATTTTCCTATTGTTGTCGCTTAATTCGACAGTAGCATATTATTTAGAAATTTTTACTTATCTGAACTATAGATATTACAATCCTGCTCTATTCCTCCACCTTCACCACCAATTCCCTAACCTCCGACCGGTTCCCATCCGAATCCACCGTATACAACGTCACCGGATAATCCCCCGCCGTATTCAAATCCACATTTCCTTCCAATTTCAAATTATTATAAAGCGTATTATAATCATCCTTATCATCCGACATCGCCGCAATCACCTGCCCCCAATTCGGAGCCGTACCAATTTTTGTACTTATTGTATCTCCGCTCATCACCAGCACCGGATTGGGCCCGGCCTGCGGCTCTTCTCCCTGTTCATCCTGCCTTGCGTCATCTCCGGCATTCTCCCTGTTCGCTTCTGCCTCATCCTCATTTCCGTCTCTATCTTCTTCTGCATCAGAACTGCTTTCCGTCTCACTCTCTGTCTCAGGCTCAGTCATTCCGCTTTCCTCTGTTTCATTTCCCTCTTCCAGCCCTTCTCCTGCAGCAGGCATCACATCTCCCCCCTGATTATTTCCTTCCGTCGAAAACATCCGTGAAGCCTTCCCAACATTATTCGCACTATCCCGTGCCACATAAGTCACAATCACTTCTTTCCCGTTCGTCCCCGCAATTTTCTCCACCAGCAGGCTGTCACTCACGTCCCCGTCCTTATCATCCATAGCGGTTACTCCCTGCAGCAGCAGTTCCTCATCCATCCCCTCTTCGTAGCTCGCCAGATTCTCCCCGAACGAAATCACCGGCGCCGTCCTGTCTTTCCCCAGATACAGAAATAAGCATACTGCCAGAAGTACGATATCGATTCCTCCGATTATAAATACCAGTTTTTTTATATCCATCTCCTCGTCTCCCTCTATTTCAGTTCTTCTATCGTTTCTGTATCTTCAACCAGCTGCACCATATCGATATCCAGCTGAATCATATCGTCTTCCGGATACCCGTTTTCCTCCAGCCCCTTCTCTTTCCCGGAGCCCGAACCATTTTTCCCCTCATGGGAACGTTCGCCGGTATCCCCTTTTACCGCCTTTGCGGCCTTTGTCCCTTTCTGAACCACTGCCGCATGCAGTCCGCCTTCTTCATCATTTCCGTAATACTTTCCATAATATTTCCCGTAATACTTCCCATAATAAGCGCCATAATACCCTTTACCGCTCATATTCACCTTGTTCAGTATCACGCCCAGGATCCGGCAATCCACCTTTTCCAGCTGCTCCTTTACCTTCTGGGCAAATTTATAGCTGATAGCCCCGCTCTCAATCACAATAACCGTCCCGTCGCAATGCTGGGTGGCCACCGCACCATCAATAACACTTCCTAAGGGCGGCGTATCCACAATCACATAGTCATATTCATTCCGCAGATATTCCAGCAGAAGCTCAAATGCATCATTTCCAAGCAATTCACTGGGATTCGGCGGTACCGGTCCGGAAAAAATCACATAGAAGTTTGGAATATTCGTCTTGCAGCAAATTTCAGAAATTGACGCCTGTCCGCTCAGATAATGGGATAATCCATACCGTGATGCATTGCTTTTATAGCGTCCCTTCAATACAGATTTACGAAGATCCGCATCCACCAGGACAACCTTTTTCCCGCCTTCGGCAATGGATATGGCAAGTTGGAAGGAAACGCTCGTCTTTCCTTCATTAGGAGTGCTGCTGGTCACAGATATCACTCTTCTGTCCTTGCCGGAAAATTCCAGGTTGGTCCGAAGGGTTTTATAACTTTCTTTGGTTCGAAAATCAAGTTTTTCAATCGCATTAAATGTAACTGTCTGCATGTTTTTTACCTTATTCCTTTATCTGTTGATCCTCTGTCCGTATATTTCGCAGGTTTGTCATTTTTATTTCCATACATGATAACAGCAGAAAAGTAACCGCTCCCCCGGTACTCTTTTCTGCCTCCCCCAACTAGCTTCTTTTCACTTTTTTCTTTTTCTTCTTTGCGTCCGTTTCCCCTTCATTTAAGGGAATCACCGCCAGGGTGGAAAGCTGCAGATATTTCTCCACATCCTCCGGTGTTTTCACGGTATCGTCCATCAGGAAACGTACCAGGACAATCGCAATCATCAGGAAAACGCCGAGCACGCCTCCGATTAATGTATTCTTGAGCACACTGGGGCCGGCCTTGTCCATGGGCATATTGGCAGTTTCCGACACATTCACCGCCTGGATATCCATTACGTTCATGATATGTACCGCCGCGGCTTCCCTGATGGCATTGGCAAGCTGCATCGCCATCACCGGATCCGTATCCGTAACGGTAATCGCCAGGATTCGGGTATCCGTAGGTGTTGTTACCGAAACCTTTTTCTTCATTTCATCATAACTGAGATCCAGTCCCATTCCCTGTACCACTTCTTCCAGTACAAAACGGCTCTGAATCAATTCCGCATAATCTTTGGTAAGCTGTGTCCCCAGCTGAATATCCGAATAGGTCACGGCGTTATTTTCCTGTTTATTCAAAATATAAATCTTGGTAGTGGACTCATATTTGGGTACACCAAAGATCTGGGTAACAAGAAAAGCCCCCAGCGCCACCATAATACCTACCGAAACAATTAATGCCAGATTATGTATCAAAACCAGGCAGATCTCCCATAAATCAATTTCTATCTCATCTGTCTGCCGTATCGTATTTTCTTCCATATAACTGCTTTCTCCTGTGTAAATATTCCATCGCATTTTTGACTGCAATGGCAGTCTGTGTTCCTGTCATCCCTGCTTTACAGCAGCCTGTCTTCCAATATATAGCCCGGATTTTCCACCAGCAGCTTTCTTGCCGCTTCTGTACCAAGCTTCTTTTCCAGATATGCGGCGCATTTTTTCATCCGGGGCGCACGGTTTCCGTCGCTGTGGGTATCCGTCGCTACAAAATCCACCATTTCCATTTTCAAAAGCTTCTTTACTACGTTTTTAACCGCAAGTCCCTGATCTCCGGCTGCGCTTGATGCATTTACCTGAAAATAACATCCGGTATCCTCCTTCAGCTCCGCAGCCTTGTCCATATCTTTTATTACATTGGTATACCGTTCCACATGAGCCAGGATAGGCCAATATCCAAAAGAAGCTGTCCTGGCAAGAGCATCCCGTATATAGGAGTAGTCTTCGCCCGGCAGGAATTCTATCAGTATGTAATGCGAATCTGCCATGGTTCTTATTTTTCCGGCTTCCAGTAACTCTGCAAGGCCGTGGCGGTAAAAAATTTCGTTTCCCGGATAGAGCTTAACAGGAATTTTTAACTTCTCCGCTTCTTCCTGCAGAATTTGCAGCCTTTTCGTTATCCCATCAGGTGTTACACACCTGCGATCTGCCTTTTGATGGGGGGTGGCAATCATGCCCGAAATCCCCTCAGATGCCGCAATTTCCAGCATTCTCAGCGATTGCTCCATAGAGCCTGCCCCGTCATCCACAAACGGAATTATGTGCGAATGTATATCGATAATTTCATTCATATTTGTAACTGTTTTTGTAATTTGCTTTTTCCCTTTCGTATTATTTTCTTCTTGATTCAGGAAATTTACATATGTACGTTTAAAACTATTATATTATATACGTTTTAAACAGGTGTTGTCAAACCCCATTTTCCAAAATAATTCCTTTACGGGTATTTTTTTTGTTAATATGCCAGATATTTCGAGGTTTTGTTACTGTAGCAATATTTATTTTTTTTTGCTATAATAAAGAAATTATTGTCATATTTGCATATTTATGGATGCATACGTTGACTTTCGTTAAACATCAGCCACAAAAAGGTACCCCGTAACTTAGAACCTGTATACTGTCAGGAGGAACATGCAATGTCTGATACCTACAATAGACTTGCGGCAGGCGAACGGCTACGTTTAAAACGTACCTTACTGGGGATGACACAGGAAGAAATGGCGGAACGGATTGGCCGTGTGCCAAAATACTATGCCGATATTGAACGAGGCAGCTACGGAATGTCAGTAGAGACATTAATGGCCATAACCCCTTCATTGAACATGTCCCTGGATTATATTATTTTCGGTAATGAGTCCGTTAATAATGTCCAGAAGCATCAGGATGAAATAAGTGCCATTCTTGATATACTCGATACTTGCCCGGACAAAAAAAGAGATTATGCACTCAGGCTGCTGAAGCTTTTTATTGCAGCATGTAATAATTAATCTCAAAAAAAATTATCTGAATTTTTAGTGTTTAGTTTTACCCCAATATACTACTTATTGATAGTAAACAAGTATTTCAGTCATCTTAGTAAGGAAATCACGTAAGTCTAAAAGTCTGTAAAAGGCAGAGCAGTTTTCTGCTCTGCCTGTCATCAACCAAAATTATTTCCATGATAAATAAAAAAACACAGCCTCCTTTACAGAAAGACTGTGTTCTATCATCACTTATTCTAAACTTTAAAAACTTCAAAACCGCATTATTTAATGAGCATTGCATCTCCAAAGGAAAAAAAACGGTACTTCTCCTTAACCGCCTCTTCATAAGCCGCCAGCACGTGTTCTCTGCCCGCGAGCGCGGATACCAGCATCACCAGAGTGGATTCCGGCAGATGGAAATTGGTTATGAGCGCATCCAGCACCTTAAACCGGTAACCGGGATAAATGAAAATTTCAGTATTGTCACAGCACTCTTCCATGTGTCCGTTTTCATCACAGGCGCTTTCCACGGTCCTGCAGCTGGTAGTTCCCACACAGACTACTCTGTGTCCGTTCTCTTTGGCTTTATTTATCTTGTCCGCTGCCTCCCGGGTTACCTGATAATACTCGGAGTGCATATGGTGTTCCTTAAGGTTATCCACTTTCACCGGACGGAAGGTCCCAAGGCCTACATGAAGGGTCACATAGGCTATATCCACGCCCTTCTGTTCCAGCTCCTGCAGAAGCTCTGTGGTAAAATGAAGCCCTGCCGTAGGCGCAGCCGCCGATCCTTCATACTTGGCATATACCGTCTGGTAACGGTTCTTATCCTGGAGCTTATGGGTAATATAAGGCGGCAGAGGCATTTCTCCCAGCTGATCCAGCACTTCCTCCCAGATACCCTGGTATTGAAACTGAATCAGGCGGTTTCCTTCCTCCACAACCTCCAGTACCCGGGCATGAAGCAGGCCGCCGCCGAATACCAGCTTTGTACCGGGCCTTGCTTTTTTACCCGGTTTTACCAGCGTTTCCCATATATCATTTTCCCTGCGCTTCAGCAGCAGCACCTCCACGGCGCCGCCGGTTTCTTCCCTGATTCCCATCAGCCTGGCAGGTATTACCTTGGTATTATTCAGCACAAGGCAGTCTCCGGGTTCCAGATAATTCCCGATTTCCCGGAACACATGATGAGAAACCTCACCGGTCTCTTTGTCCAGAACCATGAGCCTGGAGGACGAACGGTCCTCCAGGGGGTCCTGGGCAATCAGCTCAGGAGGTAAGTCATAATAAAAATCAGATGTTTTTAATTCTTCCATATTCCTTCTTCTTTTCCGAAGTATGGCTGCTTACAGGCCGGCCTTTTTCAGGAAAGCAACATAACCTCTCTTCGTTTCATAGACGTCGGCCTTGCTGGTGGCTTCCCAGGGTGCATGCATGTTAAGTACGGCTACGCCGCAGTCAATCACGTTCATACCATATAATGCCATGATATAAGCGATAGTTCCGCCGCCGCCCACATCAACCTTGCCCAGCTCCGCCGTCTGGAATACCACATCCGAACTGTCCATGATTTCTCTGATATGTGCCATGTATTCTGCATTGGCATCATTAGAGCCTGATTTTCCTCTGACACCGGTAAATTTGTTGAAGACCATACCGTCTCCCATGAACGCGGAATTTTTCTTTTCGAAGCAGGAGGCATAGGAAGGATCATAGCCTGCGCTCACATCAGAGGAAAGCATAGTGGAATTGGACAGACATCTTCTTAAATTCAGTTCACTGTATTCCCCCATAAGCTCCATCAGTTCCGCAGTCATATTTTCAAAGAAACGGGACTGCATACCGGTAGCTCCCACACTTCCAATTTCTTCCTTATCCACAAGGATACAGCATGCTGTACGGTCTGTCACTTCTCCTGCCACTTCCAAAACAGCCCTCGCAGAGGTATACGCGCATACTCGGTCATCCTGTCCGTATGCAAGGATCATGCTTCTGTCAAAGCCTGCTTCCCTTGCTTTGCCTGCCGGAACGATTTCCAGCTCTGCAGAAAGGAAATCCTGTTCCTCAATACCATAAGACTCCTTCAGAATATTCAATACGCCTGCAGTCACCGCGTCTTTATCCTTGTCCTTCACAGGTATGTTGCCGACAATCAGATCAAGAGCCTCTCCCTCAATCACTTTAGCTGCTTGCTTTTCCAGCTGTTCTCCGGCCAGATGGACCAGCAGGTCTGAAATGAAGAAAACAGGATCGTCTTCATTGTCACCCACATTAATCTCCACTGTGGTACCATCCTTCTTAACTACCACACCATGCAGGGAAAGGGGAATCGCCACCCACTGGTATTTCTTTACCCCGCCGTAATAATGGGTATCCAGATAAGCAATGCTGCTGTCCTCATAAACAGGATTCTGCTTAACATCCAGCCTGGGCGAATCGATATGGGCTCCCAGAATATTCATGCCTTCCTTCATGGGCTTTTTCCCAATCTGGTACATAACCAGGCATTTGTTCATATTGACGGCATAAATCTTATCCCCTGGCTTAATTTTACTTCCGCTTTCCAGTAAAGCGTTCAGTTCTACGTAGCCTTCCTTTTCAATCAGGTTAACAAGGGTGTCCACACACTCTCTTTCTGTCTTTCCTGCATCCAGAAAATCCATATATTCTCTGGCAAAGGCTTCCACTTCCTTCAGCTGTTCCTCTGAATAGCTGTTCCAAACATTTTTCTTTTCCATCAGTCGTTACCTCCGGTTCCCTTTATTTTTGAGCCAAGCACCGGTGCGAGCAGCTGTTTGGCTTTTGGGACCTCATCACTGTGGATACGGAAGATGCAGGCAGATTTTCCCCTTGGTTTCCGAAAAAAGAGCAGGCTGTTCAGCCCCTTCTCTTCCCACTCCACAAAATAGGAGATCCTGTTTTTTAAAAGGATCCGCTCGACCTTTTCTTTTGTTTCCATATCATACACTTTACAAAAATCCACTTCGTGATTTACCGTTCCAATATCCATATCTGCTCCCATCTGCGCGCCATGCACGCATACGATCAAAATCGTACTTAAATCAGGGGGGCTGCATAAGGCAGAAGCCGTATGTTAAAACCTCGCCTCTTTTAAAAGGTGCTTCACAAATCTTATTGTACTACTGTCTCAGTTCAATGCCAAGACCCTGAAGGCCATTGAGGATTTTTTTCATTGCCGCACTGACATCGGCATCCTCCAGCGTCCTGTCTTTTGCACGGAAGGTAAGCGTATAAGCCACCGATTTGAAACCTGCCTGAATCTGGCTTCCCTCATATATATCGAACAGGGAGTAGCTTTCCAGAATCTTTCCGCCTCTCTGGGCAATGACCGCTTCTATCTGACCTACAAGTATTTCTCTGGGGACTACCATGCTGATATCCCTTGTAACCGCAGGATATTTGGCAATTCCTTCGTATTTTCTGTCAAATGTGGCGAACGGAATGATTTCCGGCATATCCAGCACAGCCACATATGCTTTGGTGCCGATGTCATAATTATCCAGCACTTCAGGATGAACCTCGCCCAGATAACCGATTACTTTTCCGCCATAGGAAATGTTTGCCTGACGGCCGGGATGAAGGAATTTCTTTCCTGCGTTGGGGTCATATTCTTTTTTCCCGTTCATTCCGATGCTTTCCAGGAATTCTTCGATAACGCCCTTCATGGTGTAGAAATCACCGTCTCCATAGAATCCCAGTGTAAACTGCATCCGCTCTTCCGGAAGCTCTGTTACCGGCACGCTGTGAGGCAGATAAACATTGCCCAGTTCATACAGCTTAACGGCCTTGTTTCTTCTATTATAATTGGTTCCCAGAGAGGTGAGGATGCCGTTCAGGGAAATCGTCCTCATGATGGAAAAATCCTCACCCAGAGGGTTCGCTATCGTAACTGCTTCACGAAGTTTATCCTCTTTATCCAGCAGCAGCCTGTCAAATACCTTCGGGCTTTCGAAGGAATAGCACATACCCTGTGAAAAACCGCAGTATTCCGCGATATCCCTTGCTTTTTCTTCTATCCGGAGCTTGAAGGAAAGCTTTCCTGTAGTTGCTTCCCCGTTAGGAAGGGTTGTGGGGATTTTATCATAGCCGTAAAATCTTGCCACTTCCTCCGCCACATCTGCGAAGCCTTCGATATCCTGACGGAAGGAAGGGATAATCAGTTCTTTCTTTGCTTCGTCATATTCAAATTCCAGACGTCCGAAATAATCCAGCATTTCCGCTTCGGGAATCTGTGTACCCAGCAGTGCATTGATACGTTCCGGTTCAAAAGGAATGCGTACTCTTTCCTTCAGAGGCGCGCATACATCCACGATTCCTCCAACCACTTCACCGCAGCCCAGTTCCTGAATCAGCTGGCATGCTCTGTTAATGGCATCCACCGAATTATTGGGATCCAGGCCTTTCTCAAATTTGCCGGAAGCATCGGTACGAAGGCCGATACGCTTCGCGGATTTGCGGATGTTGGTGCCGTTGAAGCAGGCAGCTTCAAACAGGACTGTTTTCACGTCATCTGTGATTTTGGAATTCTCACCGCCCATAATACCGGCAATGCCGACTTCCTTCTCGGCATCACAGATCATTAATACTTCGCTGTCCAGCTTCCTTACCTGTCCGTCCAGTGTCTGGAATTCATCCCCGTCCTTTGCACGGCGTACGATGATCTGTCTGCCGGCAATGGTATCCAGGTCGTAGGCATGCATGGGCTGTCCATATTCTTCCATGACATAGTTGGTGATATCGACCAGGTTATTAATAGGACGGATACCGCTCGCAGCCAGTCTTCTCTGCATCCATTTGGGTGAAGGGGCAATTTTGATATTGGTGCATACCCTTGCACAATAACGGGGACATAAATCCGGATCCTTTACATCCACCTTTATATAATCATTAACATTTTCCGCATTTTCATGCACTTCCACTACAGGAGGGACAAAAGGCTTACGGAAGGTAACCGCAGCTTCTCTTGCAATGCCCAGGATACTGAAGCAATCAATCCTGTTGTTGGTAATCTCATATTCAAACACCGTATCGCGCAGGCCCAGAGCATCAATAGCATCCGTCCCCACTACAGCATCCTCATCAAAAATATAGATACCGTTTTCCGGCGCTTCCGGATACATTTCCCGGCTGGAGCCCAGTTCTTCGATGGAACACATCATTCCGCAGGAAGGCACTCCTCTCAATTTTCCGGCCTTGATAGTGATTCCATCCTCCGGAAGCGGGCCGCCGTCATGTCCGCCTGCTACCTTTCCGCCGTCAAGCACTACCGGTACCTTATCCCCTTCCTTAACATTGGGGGCTCCGGTAACGATCTGAACGGTTTCCGTTCCCACATTTACCTGACATACAATCAGCTTATCCGCATCCGGGTGCTTTTCAATTTTTTCAATCTGGCCCACAACAATCTTTTCCAGATTCTTATCCAGGGCTTCGAAGCTTTCCACCTTGGTCCCGCTCATTGTCATTGCATCGCAGTATTCCTGATCCGTGCAGGAAAGCTCCGGCACATATGCTTTTATCCATGATATCGTTGTATTCATAATCCCAAACCAGCCTTTCTTATTTCTAAATCTCGACTCTTATTTTTATCAGAACTGCTTCAGGAAACGAATATCGTTTTCATACAGCAGGCGCATATCATCTATCTCATATTTCAGAAGAGCGATTCTCTCCAGGCCGACACCGAATGCAAAGCCGGAGTATTCCTTGGGATCTATGCCGCTCATCTCAAGCACACGGGGATGTACCATACCGCAGCCCAGGATTTCAATCCAGCCTGATCCCTTACAGAAACGGCAGCCCTTTCCTCCGCATTTGAAGCAGCTCACATCCACTTCCGCGCTGGGCTCTGTGAACGGGAAATGATGGGGGCGGAATTTCACCTTTGTTTCTTCCCCGAAAAGCTCTTTTGCGAACTCAGCCAGTGTTCCCTTCAGATCGGCGAAGGTAATGTTTTTATCAATAACAAGGCCTTCTATCTGATGGAAGGAAGGGGAATGGGTGGCATCCACTTCATCGGAACGGAATACACGTCCAGGCGCAAGCATACGGATAGGCAGCTTTCCTTTTTCCATCTCACGCACCTGAACCGGTGAGGTCTGGGTACGCAGCACGATATCCTCTGAAATATAGAAGGTATCCTGTTCATCCCTGGTAGGATGATTCTTGGGAATATTTAATGCCTCGAAATTGTAGTAATCATTTTCAACCTCAGGGCCTTCCACCACTTCGTAGCCCATACCGATAAAAATACGTTCCACCTCTTCCAACGCTATGGTATTAGGATGACGGTGTCCCACCAGATTTTTCTTAGCCGGGAGGGTAACGTCGATAACCTCCTCCTTCATTTTAGCCTCTCTGATGGCGCCTTCCATTTTCTTTTTGGTCACTTCCAGCATGGCTTCGATTTCTGCTCTTGTATCATTAACCATCTGGCCGATTTTAGGGCGTTCTTCTGCCGCCACATTTTTCATGCCCTTCAGCACTTCCGTAAGGGCGCCTTTCTTTCCAAGGGCATTCACCCTGACCTCATTGAGCTTATCAAGGGTTCCTGCGGCCTCCACCTGTTTCCTGACCTCTTCCTTGATTTGTTCCAATCTGTCCTTCATAACAAACTCCTTCCTGTTCTGAACCGCAGTGCGGCTGATAAACTTTGGGGATTCGTACTCTTTTGCGGATTTACAGGCACAAAAAAATCCCCAGCATAAATACTAGGGACGAAATAATAATGGAAGTCTCTCTTCCATTTCCGCGGTACCACCCACATTCCTGCTTCCGTTTCCGGCTTATGCCGTTCTGCTTTTGCAGGCTCTCTTACGGCGTAACGTGCCATACGTTCCTTCCTATTATAATATACCGCAGTCAGCCGCTCATATTTCCATAAAGCGCATGATCTTAAGTTAACCTTCAGCAGCATACTACTGATAAACCCTTCAGAAGGACAGCTCCGGCGTGAAAATCAAGCTGCATTTGAACCCGGGGAAGCTTCCAGCCGGTGACTTCCTCTCTCTGTTGGAAAATACATCTCTTTATGCGCCATCTTTGCCTTTATATTTATTAAATATATCTGTTACCTATTCTATTGCCTGTTTTCGGAAAAGTCAATAATTTTTTATGTACTTTTAATTTCTATCGTGATATGATTTTAATGTGTCTGCACATTTATCGGACTATCACTATACAAGAGGAGAAAAACATGGGTGGATTTTTTGGAGTAGCATCAAAAGAGGATTGTGTATTTGATCTTTTCTTTGGAACGGATTACCATTCTCATTTGGGAACAAGACGGGCCGGTTTGGCTGTCTATGAAAAGGGACGTGGGTTTGACCGTTCCATCCACAATATTGAAAATGCACCTTTCCGTACCAAATTTGACAAAGAGGTCACGGAAATGAAAGGGAACCTGGGGATCGGCAGTATTTCCGACTACGAACCCCAGCCGTTAATCGTACGTTCCCATCACGGAACTTATTCCATCGCCACAGTGGGCAAAATAAACAATACCGAGGAGATCCTGTCCAATCTTCTTGCATCTTCCCACATTCATTTTCTGGAAATGAGCGGAGGCAGCATCAACGCCACCGAGCTTGTTGCCACCATAATCAATCAAAAGGAAAATATAATCGAAGGGATTCAATACGCTCAGGATCTGATCGAGGGTTCCATGACCATTCTCATCATGACCCCTAAGGGCATCTATGCTGCAAGGGACAGGATGGGCCGTACCCCTGTCGCTATCGGCAAAAAGGATGACGCTTACTGTATATCCTTCGAAAGCTTTGCTTACCTTAACCTCGGGTATATCAACGAAAGGGAATTAGGCCCCGGAGAAATCGTAATCGTAACGCCGGAAGGCGTACAAACGCTGGCGGCTCCCGGGAAAGATATGAAAATATGTACCTTCCTGTGGGTTTATTACGGCTATCCCTCTTCTTCCTACGAAGGAATCAGCGTGGAAAAAATGCGCTACAACTGCGGTGCATCCATGGCGAAGAGGGACGACGCTTCCCCGGATATCGTGGCAGGCGTTCCTGATTCCGGCACAGCTCACGCCATTGGATATTCCAATACCTCAGGGATTCCGTTTTCCCGCCCTTTTATTAAATATACGCCTACATGGCCCCGTTCCTTTATGCCCACTATCCAAAGCCAGCGGAATCTGATCGCCAAAATGAAGCTTATTCCTGTCCGTGATCTGATTCAGGGCCGCAGCATGCTGCTGATTGATGATTCCATCGTGCGCGGTACCCAGCTTAGGGAAACCACAGAATTCCTTTATCAAAGCGGTGCTCGTGAGGTACATATCCGTCCCGCATGCCCTCCGCTGCTCTACGGCTGTAAATACCTGAATTTTTCACGTTCCACCTCGGAAATGGATTTGATTACCCGACGAGTTATACAGCAAATGGAAGGCGATCGCAAATATATTAACCTGGATGCTTATTCCAATCCGGAAACACCGGAATTCCAGGCCATGGTATCCCAAATAGGCCAGCAGCTTAATTTTACATCCCTGCGCTATAACCGTCTGGATGATATGATTGATTCTGTAGGAATTGATCGCTGCAAACTTTGTACCTACTGCTGGGACGGAAAAGAATAAAGAAAAAAAGGAAAGCATTTAAAAACCCCAACAGCGGATTAAACTGTTGGGGTTTTTCATTATCATTTTATCCTCGAATATTAAGGGATTCTTCTTAGTTAGAGAACATATAAGCGGTACAAAGCTTAACACCGGAACCGGTATTGGCTACATATGTATAAATACCAATCTTTGTGTAGTTGCCGCTTACCATATTGCTGTAGTGTGAAGGGCTTGCCTTCAGGCTTGCGAATACGCTGTCTGCTGCGTTGTTCTGCTCGGAATCTGAAAATCCGAAGCTTCCGTATGTAATATAGGAAAGGTTTTCTCCACGCCATTTGGTTGAGCTAATCATATCTGCTCCGCTTGTTCCGTTAGGACGGGTGTGGCTCCAAACGGTATTGATTTCTTCACTTCTTACTGCTGCATAGCTGTTTAATTCACTATCAAGGGTCAGTGCGGGAAGTCCCTGCTCTGCTCTTAAGTTATTGATGTCTGCCAGAAGTCTTGCATTCATGGTAGAAGTCTGGTCTGCTGCTGCCTTTGCATCCATCTTTGCTGCGGGTGCCATTGCTGTTACGATGATTGTTAATACTGCTAATACGGTGATGATTGCTTTCTTCATTTTCCTTCATCCTTTCAAATCGTGTCGATTGAAAAATGATGGAAAACTACTCAGGCTTTTCAGTTATTTAAAAGTAGTGACAGTCTTACGACTATCGATACAGTACCGTGTGGTACCGGCAGCTGGCTGCCATCCTTTTTAAGGGGAAGGCCCTGTAGCTTTGCGTCCTTACTTTTCAATAAGTTTGCCGAATGTAGTTTTCACGCCTTTTTCAAGTTCAAAGGCCTGACAAGTAAAAAAAATAGTCTTGTGTCATAAGGCGACCAAGGCTACTTTGCAAATACATACGTTTTTACTATGTATCAGGCAACTGGCTGCCATCCTCTTTGAGGGAAGGCCCTGTAGCTTTGCGTCCTTGCTTTTCAGCAAGTTTGCCAAGTGTTAAATTAAATAATATGATGATTAGTGATGTATGATGATTTCTTTGATAGTTATGTAATACACGACATCTATGAAAAAATCAAGTACTTTTTCCTATTTTTTCATAGATTGTAACTATTTTCATAACAGCCTGGACGAATTTACGTATTTACTGTGCAGTTTATACGAATATTCAGCGAAAACAGGTCTCAGATCCGTTCCTGCGCGCCGGACCTGAGACCGAAGCAGTTCAGAAAGCTGAACTGTGAGCTGTTTTAGGAAAGCAGTTCTTCCACCGCATGATCCAAAACCTGGAAGTAATCTTCGAATGTTTTACGGCAGCAGCCCGGATCCTTGATTATGATGCCTTCCGCTCTTAGTCCGATGAGGGAAAAGCCCATCGCCATCCTGTGATCCTCATAGGTTTCCACACATCCCGGAGCCGGCTTCCCCGGCCGGATAAGAATACTGTCCTCCTCTGACATGCATGATATTCCCAGTCTGCCAAGTTCTGCGGCAATCGCCCCCATCCGGTCACTTTCCTGATAACGGATATGCCCTATCCCGGTTATTTTTACCGGAGCATCCGCAAAAGGGGCTATGGCCGCAAGGGTAATCGCCTGATCCGAACAGGCGTGCATATCCGCTTCTATACCATGTATCCGTCCATTTTCCGGCCCCTTCAGCCAAATGCCCTCTTTCCTTTCCTGTAGCCGGCATCCCATTTTTTCCAAAATACGCAGGAACTGTACGTCTCCCTGCAGGGAATCAAAATGTACTCCGGGCACTAAAACTTCCGTTCCCAGAACGGCCGCCATCGCATAAAAGTAACAGGCCGCCGAGACATCCGGCTCAATGGCATAATCCTGATGCCGGTAAACCTGTCCCGTACCGATATGGAAACAATCGGTTCCCTTTCTTTGTACAAATACTCCGAACTGCTCCATCATGAGCAGAGTCATATCAATATAAGCCATACCATGCGTCCCTTTTACATGAATATCCAGGCTTCTGTCCCCGCAGCAGGCCGCGATCAGCAGTGCGCTCAGGAACTGGCTGCTGTGTTCGATATCCACAGAAATCTCCTGCTTTCCGTTTTCCCCCGGATACAGGGTAAAAGGGAAATGGCCTTCTTTTTCCCCATATTCCACCCGGGTTCCCAGCTCCTGAAGTGACTGCAGCAGGGGCAGCATGGGCCTGCGCTTCATCTGCTCCGAGGAATCCAGATGCCAGACACCCGTCTTCAGCCCCAGCAGCGCCGTCAGGAAACGGGCTGCCGTACCCGCACTCCCCACATAAACAGAAGCTTCCTTCACCGGCAGCCTGCCTCCGAGTCCCCCTACCCGGATAAGGGCTTTCTCTTCCTCCGCTTTTATATCGATTCCCAAATCTGCGATGCACTGCTGCAGATAACGGGAATCATCACTGAATAAGGCTCCCGTCAGAGTACAGGAGCCATCCGCCAGCATGGCCAGAAGAAGCGCCCTGTTCGTGATGCTTTTAGAGCCGGGAACCCGTACCTTAATTTTCCTGTCCTGTCCTGTTTTCCCATAAATATATGGTACATAATAACTGCTGCTTTCCATTATATACGTCCTCCATATGCCTGTTCACAGACAATCATTCCTTGAATTTCACCCAATAACATGTTACGATACTATCTGTTACGAGTCAAATCTTATATCGTAAAATTAAATCGAACGAGGAAAAACAAATGATAAAAGATCTCTTTGCCGAAAAAAAGCAATTACTTTCCTTTGAGGTTTTTCCGCCCAAAAAGGAAGACGAATTCGCCAATGCCTTTGCCGTGCTGGATTCCCTTGCCGTCCTTCAGCCTGATTTCATCAGTGTTACCTATGGCGCCGGCGGCAGTAAATCTAAAAAAACCGTGGAAATTGCCTCCTATATACAAAACCAGCTTCATATCATGGCGCTGGCGCACATGACCTGTGTGGGCTCCAAAAAAGAAGATATTGATGCGGTAACCGCCCAGCTGAAAGAAGTTCATGTAAATCATGTGCTGGCCCTTCGGGGAGACAGGCCTTCTTATATGAGCGATGAGCAGTTTGACAGCCGTCATTTTTCCCATGCTGCAGATTTAATTACCTATCTGAAAGGGGAAACGGATCTGCATATCGCCGGGGCCTGCTATCCGGAGAAGCATTATGAAGCCGCCGATTTGGAAAGTGATCTTCTTCATTTAAAGGAAAAGTGTGATGCAGGCGCCGAGTTCCTGATCACGCAGCTGTTTTTTGATAATGAAGCTTTCTATAAATTCCTGGAAAAAAGCAGGAATGCCGGAATCACGCTTCCCGTCTGCGCCGGAATCATGCCCATTACTTCCGCCAAACAGCTGGGAACCACGGTTTCCCTGTCCGGCTCAGCCGTTCCCAAACAGTTGGCAGATATCATTGCCACCTATGGTGATGATCCCGCGGATATGAGAAAGGCCGGCATTGATTATGCCATCCGTCAGATTTTGGATCTGAAAGCGCATCATGCGGATGGTATCCACATTTATACGATGAATAAGCCTAAGGTGGCACAGGAAATCGTATCCGCCATCCAATAGACCAATCCGATATATAAGGGCTCCGCTCTGCGGGCCATCCTTTTGTTTCATATAAAAAATCCCCGCCTTTCCTGCTCGAAAGGACGGGGAATTTTTATATGCACTTTTCTTACAGCCTTCCAATCATTCCAGAATAAATTCTGCCTGCATCTCACAGCCGCTGTGAGGAGCAACCATCACCTGGAACTTACCTGCCTCCGAACGATATTCCATATCTTTTCCATAAAAACGCAGCATGTCTTCCGTAATAACAAATTCCACAGTCTTTGTCTCCCCTGCCTCCAGAGAAACCAGCTGTACGCCTTTCAGCTCCTTCACCGGACGCACCACACTGCCGGCCACGTCACGGATATACAGCTGCACCGCTTCCACGCCCGCCATGTCACCAGTATTGGTAATATCCGCTTTTACGGTCAGAGGGCTTTCCCTGTGCATAATATGGCTGCTCAGAGTAACCGGGCTGTATTCCGCCCTGTGATAGGAAAGACCATATCCATAAGGATATAATGGCTCGTTATCACAATCTGTATAACGGGAGAAAAAGCGGTTCGGCGTTGTCCCGTCATAGGGTCTTCCCGTCCGGAAATGATTATAGTACAAAGGCATCTGTCCCACCCTGCGGGGCATACTCATGGACAGCCTTCCGGAAGGATTCTCTTTTCCGAACAGAACATCGGCAATTGCATGCCCTCCTTCGGTCCCCGGGAACCAAACTTCAAGCAAAGCATCCGATAACCTGCCAACCTCATCCAGAACAAGCGGACGTCCGCCAAACAGCACAACAACAACCTTCGCCGCCTTTTCCCGGACTCTGCGGAGAAGCTCAAGCTGATCGCCGGGCAAATCCAGGCAGGTACGGCTTCCGCCCTCTCCACCCTGCACCACGGCTTCTCCCAGGGCCAATACCGCTACATCGGCCTGCTGCGCAAGCTTTTCGGCCCTTTCCATTTCCTGCTGACGTTTTTCTGTACTCCAAGCTTGCGTTCCCATCTGTTCCATCATAAACGGAAGGTCACGGTAATCCTTTTCCAGCAAGGTCTCACAGCCGGGGGCGCTTGTCACGTTTTCTTTTCCCGCAACTTCTTCCAATGCCGCTTTTAAGGTAACCACATTCTCTTTGTTTCCATGAATGGCCCACATACCCAGGGCATCCTGGTTATCCGCATAAGGCCCTATGACAGCAATCCTGCAGCCTTTTTTTAATGGAAGGGTTTTCTCCTGAGCATAAGTGCCGCCCGCGGAGCGCGGCATCCATTGTTTATTTTCCAGCAGAACCATGGTTTTCACTGCCGCTTCCCTGGCCAGCCTGCGGTTTTCTTCACAGAGGAAAAGACGGGCTTCTTCCGCTTCATCGGCTCCGCGGTAAGGATCTTCAAATAAGCCCAGCTTATTCTTCAGCCTGAGGATACGCATTACCGCCTTATCCAGCATGCCTTCATCAATTTTGCCTTCCTTCAGGAGTTCCTCCAGGTAATTGGCATAACAGCCGGTACACATGTCAATATCCACACCGGCTTCCATAGCCAGGCGGGCCGCTTCCTTCTGATCCTCTGCCGCTCCGTGAAGCACCAGCTCGGCTATTGCCGCATAATCGGTGATTACCACGCCGTCAAATCCCCCCCCCTCCCGGAGACCACCGTCCACCACCCCTTTTTTTCCTGCCGAAGGAATTCCGTCTCCGGTCTTAAAGGAAGTAATGATCATTCCACCGCCTGCACCCCCACCGGCTTTATCGCACGGAAGATCTTCCTGGCGCACGCGGCGCCCACACATCTCAACCGGGTCATACTC
>ENA-OQLI01000356-OQLI01000356.1-human-gut-metagenome-genome-assembly--contig:-NODE-356-length-57748-cov-14.372520_pt1 | contig 57748 bp, 54 predicted proteins | sample MGYA00242805_ERZ504812 | MGnify/ENA primary metagenome ERZ504812 (study PRJEB26092, sample SAMD00036430) | human gut metagenome | host: Homo sapiens | study: EMG produced TPA metagenomics assembly of... | reverse complement strand
TCGTCGGATATTCGACGCCGTTGAACGTCCAACGGTGTTCCCCGCCACGGTCTTCGTTTCGGTGGCTTCTGGTCACCTGACCCTCCTTGCGGTAGGTCAGGTGTTGCAACGATCACTAGAACCCGCCCGACCGTTCTATGCTGATGGGGGGGGGGAGGCATAGTAACTATGAAGCGGATTTCGGTGCGGCGGGTAGCGAGCGTCATCGCCACCGCGATGGCGATGACGCTGGTATTCGCCACACTTGGCTGGGCGATGATGCCGCAATGGAACACACGGCCCTACACCAAGCACATCGCTATCGCTTCTGCCGACACCACCATCACCCCTGCCCATGCGAACATTCCCCACGAGGGGCGGATATCGTACGCGTGAAACCCGACTATCCATCAAGACCGGCGACGGCGTCACGCTACCCGCCGTACTACGTGAACCGGTCGACGCTCCCGGGCCACGCCCGGCTTGTCTGTTCATTCACGGGTCCGGTACCAGCGGTGCCGAGGATTTCGGCGATATCGCCAACGCCATGGCCTCTGCCGGCATCGTGACCTTGGTGCCGGCCAAGCGCAACGACAACTACACCGTGCTGCATCGCGACTACCCGCGTTTTGCTCGCGAATACGGGCGTTCGCTCGACGTGCTGCGTGGCATAAGCGGCGTGGACCCCGCCAAAACCGGCATCTACGCCGAATCCGAAGGCACCTGGATCGCCACGATTCTAACCTCGAAACGGCAAGACATTGCCTTTGCCATACTTACATCCGCACCGGTGTTCAATGGACGTGAGCAAATGGCCATGGCTGTCAGCGCCTATACGCATGAGGCCGGCGCGCCCAAGCCCGTGGTCAAAGACATGGCCAAATTGATGTCGCTGGACTACGCGCCATTCGATCTGGCCTATGCCGACTTTGATGCCGACCGGTATCTGAAATCCCTCACCATGCCGGTGCTGGTGAACTACGGCACCTACGATACGGCCATGCCCATCGAACAGGGGGCGCAGCGGATCATCGCCACGGCCAACAAGTCCGGCAACGAGAACGTCACCGTACGCTATTTCGCCGGCAACCATCAGATGCGGGCTGGTGAGGGCTTATTCACCCCGAACCTGCCATTGGCCGAAGGCTATACGCAAGCGCTGGAAAATTGGGTGAACGGTGTGACTGCCGGAACCAAAGCCGATGGATGGGCAACGCCCCAAGTCGCCGGTGCGACACCTCACCAGCGCTTCGCCGCGCCGCAACGTACCAGATCCGGTATCGTCGGCTCGCTCGGCGTGCTGGCCGGTCTGATGGTGGCAGGGCCCGTGCTGATCGTGATGGCGGCGATATTAGGTATTGGCTTGACTGTGTTTTCTTGGCTACAGACGTTGCTGGCCGGGCGACGTAGTGTGGCGACTGTGCGGGCCATGCATGCGACGCCGAGTGGGCTGGGAGCCGCCCAACAGCGTACGTTGCACGGCATTGCCGGCTTATCTGCCGGTATCGGCACAGCGGTGATGGTGATTACTGGGCTGTTGTACGGCTATATGAGCGCCGTAGGCGTATCGGCTGTATTGGTTATGCCTCAACCGCGGCTGTTTGCCGTCGGATGGGTGGTGCTGCGAATAGCGACCATGCTGTTGGTGGTGCTGTTTGCTTGGGAAATGGAACGTGTCTGGTATTGCCGCGCCGATATCGTCGGTGTGCGGCGCGTCATATGCGTGATGGTAGCGCTCGGCACTCTCGCCACACTGATGACACTGGCATTTTGGGGCCTATTCTCGCTGTAATTCTGCCGATGTGCGCTGGTAAATGGGGCCTGGCGGGCAGGCTGCGTTGGTGGTCTGGGTGTGGGGCAATCGGCAGATTGCGTTGGCCTGGGTATGGCCGGCCGACGTACATCAGTCGGGGTGTCCGATACACAGTGAATGGCTGAGTATTACGCTTGGGAGGCTTCGGCCTCCTCTAAGGTGTCGAAACCGCCGAGCTGGACTGTGTGCAACAAGGTTTCCTCAGTGATATTGCGTTGCGGGCTGGCTGCGGCGCGCTCGCCAATCATCGCTTCGTAACGTTCGAAGGTCTGGTCGGAATACGTACCAAGCTCGCCGCGCAGATAGGTTTCGAATGAGGTGGCAGATGGTGTGTCTTCGGTGGTGGTGAGTGCGCGCATCGCCTCGCCGAGCTTGGGGTAGCGCTCGCGGAAATCCTTGGCCCAGGCGACCTGCTGGGCGATGACCTGTTCCTGACGGGCCGCGCGCTCTTCAGAGAGACGCGGAATATACGGCTCTATGTTCTTCGTGAAATTTTCCGGTGCGGTGGAGGCCATCATGCGGCCGTATTTTTCGGTCACGAGGTTGCGGCCCACGTGGTCGGCCGCGTCAAGATCAGCGGCATAGCTGGTGAGTAATGGCCGCTCCCATGTGAGGAACTGGGCCAACCGCATCTGGTGGAACACCGGCCAGTTGCCTTGGCATGCCGCGCGTCCACCCTCATTGTTGGTGCGCTGGAACTGATCCCATTCATGACGCACAATAGCCTCGCGCAGTTCATCATCAGTCAGTTCGTTGGTCATCGACGTTCCTTTCACTGATACCTCCCTCTGATGAGGGAGGTGGCACGGCGAAGCCGTGGCAGAGGGAGCTTGAATCTACAAACTTTTAAGCACCGGATCATCAGAGGCGATGTGGTCCTCGACATACGGGCGCTGCCATTCGAGGAAGGTCTCGCCGGACGTGGTCAGGTGTTCGCGTTTGAGTTCCTTGACGATATCCACCGCAATCTGCTCCACAATATCGTTGATTTTCTCGATTGCTGGAGCCGCGCCCTTGCCGCCTTCGCCAAATCCGGCCCCGCCATAGCAGGCTGCCGAACTCAATCGCATCACGGTTTCCAACTGTTCGCCCACGTTCGGCAACAGCGCGAACATCGAGCCAGACAGCTTGCGCAATGCTGCGAACTGCCACTTGTAATACGGCATATAGCCCACCACCATCGGCACGTTAACCAGGAACACCAACGAGGCGGTGGCCTGCACGAACTCGTGGATGGACAGCCATGCGGCCGCGCCGTCGCCGCGCTTCAACGAACGCGGCAGATTATATTGACCGGCCTGGGCGATCATGCCGAGTCGCTTGGAGATCAGCGCGAGCCGCACATCGTCGGGCATGTTCTTGAACCCTTGGCGCGTCTTGGAAAACAGACCGGTGGGATCGGCGAACACCTCGCCATTGGTGGCGGCGGCCAAGGTCGATTCCTGAAGCATTAGCCACTCATGCGGCGCGGTCTGCGCCGGCGCAGTGTGATACCCGGTGATCGACTCAAAGAAGTCACCGATGCGGAACACGCCGTCACGGCGATTCGCGCCCTGTGCGCGCGGCGTGACGGGGGAGAGCGGTGCATCAATCGGAGTCGTCATCGCTTCCGCCACATCAGAGGACGCCGCGCCTGACTCGGCAGTGGCGGTATCGTGCGTAGCGGTGCCGGGGGTGGGTGCGTTTGCCGCATCGGGTATGACGGTGGAGCCTGCACCTGCGGAGGGGAATGCTCCGGAAGCATCGGACCTGGCATGCGCCTCGAACGTCACGCGGCCTTGCGCATCCACGCTGAACTTGCGCGGCAGTGCCTCGTAATCGACCTCAAGTTGCTCGCCGATCGCCGCGTAATCCTCATCCGTAAGCCACAGGCAGAAGCGCGGGCCGAAATCGTGGTCCTGCGAATACGCATCATCGAATCCGTAGCATTCCGAGCCATGACCCACCAGACCGGCGGCGATACGCCCGGCATACTGCGGATACTTCGCCGCAATCATCGGCTTGCCCATCTGCGTCCAGAACGCGCGGGCCAGCTTCAGTCCGGACACCGGGCATGCGGAAACGGCCTCGGCCGCGCCCGCAGAACCGGTCGACACCGAAACGGTGGATGGGGAAGATGCCGCGTTCGCACCGGTCTTGCCCTGTGCCGGGCTGTTCGGCAGCCGCGAGCCGGACTGGGGCAGCGCGCCTGCATCGCCGGCAACACCTGCATTGTCAACCGTCACCCCGGCCTGCGCCGCCGCTTCCTCGGCCTGCCGCAGATTGTCGGCGGTGATACGCCAGTAATCGGTGTCCTTGCCGTAACATTCCTCGATCACGGCCAGCGCATGCCGGTATCCAGTAACCGCATCCGCATACCGTCTCTCGGCAAAGCACACCTGCGCGAAGCCCGCCAGTGCGGAGGCATAATGCGCGGAATGTTCCAGATGGCCGGTGCGATAGATTTCCAGCGCCTTGGCTGCATGCCAATGCGCGTCCTCCAACTTGTGTTCGGTCAGCAGGGTCAACGCCAGATTCGTGTGCGAGCTGGACACGTCGATATCCGCGTCCGGGTTCACGCTCGAGGCTTCGATAATGCGCAGCGCTTCACGCAACTCCAGTTCCGCCTTGTCGGGCCGATTCGTCTCGCTGTAGAGCATCGACAGATTGTTGTGCAGTGCTGCGAGCCTACGGTCGGTGGGTGCCAGCGAATGCCGGCAGACACTCTGCGCCTGATGATACAAATCCTCGGCCTGATCGTATTGTTTGGCCGCGCGCATCGAGGTGGCGCAATTGATTAGCGTGGTGGCCCACGCCTCGGATGTGCCGGTGGTCAAGCCCATACGAGCGGCCAGTTCCAGCGCTCGCTGCACAATCCACTGATTCTCCTTGTGCCGACCTTGCGAGCGATAGAAGCCCATCGTTTCGTTGAGCACGGTGAGCAGTCCGGCCTCGTCGCCGGCGTTTTCCGCGTCCACCATCGCCTGTTCCAAGTACGGGCCGGCTTCGGTGGCGGCCGTGTGGCGATCGAAAATCGCGTCCAGTCCGTTCAGGAATTGTTGGGTATCAAAGGTTGCGGGCGATTGATCGGCATCGTCCGCAACCTGGTTCGCCGTGGAATCGGCACCTTGTGCTGCGGCCGCCGCATCGGTGTCGTCGGCATCGTCTGGACCATGCGCGAATTGCGCGGCGAATTGTTTGAGCAGTGCTTCCTCATCCATACCGCCAGACCTCCCTGAATCGTGTCTGATTTCAGTCTATTAATACTGTGAACAAACACGTCAGGGAGTTTGCTGTGAGCTTGGTCTCAGTCCACCTTGGTTTCGCGCAAGCGGTGAATGGCGTCGGTATCGGTTTCGCAGCGCCACGAGTAGAAGGCCAGCAGCCCTACGGCAAGCAGAGCCAGCGGCATACCGCCCAGGCCGGTATAGCGATAGTTCATCGAGAAGGTGGTGAGCATCGCGCCGCCGACAATCGAGCCGATGGCATTGCCGAAGTTAAACGCCACCTGTACAGCCGCGCCGGCGATCAGCTCGCCGCCGCCCTGGCCGGCTTCGGTCATCAGCAATTGCTGTGGAGCGGAAGTAAAGAACAATCCGATGGCGATCCAGAACGTCAGTACAGCGGTCATCGGCTGATTACCCGGAGTGATAAGCACCAGCAACAAGCCGAGGCAGGAGATGGACTGACCTATTGCGGCCGCGCCGGCATGCCTCCAATGGTCGGTCAGACGACCTCCAAGCAGACCGCCGATGACCATACCAAAGCCGGCAAGCATCATCAGCATCGGCACCAGGGAAGACGACCATCCGCCGGTTTTCTGCAGCCAAGGGGAGACGTAGCTCCACCAGCAGAACACACCGGCATTGCCGGTGAACACGGCGGCCAAAATCACCCACGGGCCACGGCGGGTGAGGAACTTGAACTGACCGGCGATGCCTGCGTCCTTGATCGGTGCAACGTACGGAATCCACGCCGACGCCAGCACAATCGTCATTGCCGCCCAAGCGGCCAAAATGCCGAAGGCAAGACGCCAGGAAAGGAACTCGGCCATCAAGGTGCCCGCCGGTACGCCGAGCATATTGGCCACGGTCTGTCCGGTGACCATCACGGATACGGCCTGCGCCTCCTTGCCTTCCTCCGCCAGAGTCTTGGCGATGAGTGTGGCTGTGCCGAAGAATGCGCCGTGCGGCAGGCCGGCGACGAATCGTGCGACGACCAGCATGGCGGCATTGACGGAGAATGCGGAAGCCAGATTGCCCACCAAGGCAATCACCATAAACAATATGATGAGGTCCTTCGGCGGCACCTTGCGGCCGAATACCAGAATCAGTGTGCCGAAGCACACGCCGATCGCATACGCGGAAATGTAATGGCCTGCGGTGGGGATGTCCACGCCGGTGGCGGCCGCGGCCTGCGGCAGAATGCCCATCATCACGAACTCGGCGGCACCGAGAATGAACGCGCCCGAAGCCAGTGCAAGCAGACTCTTCTTCATGGTTCCTCTAATTACTTCAGTATTACTTACAAAAACAGTGCGGCAATCGATTGATTCGAGCGATATATTACGGTGGTCCGCCAACAAATACGGGGGCTTGCCGTGATGTGGTTTGTCGCTGTGTGCGGCGGGTTGTTTACCGCTGTTCGATCGCTTGGTTTGATTGTTGGGACAGGAAACGAAAAACCGGATTGCTGATTTCTCAACAATCCGGTCCAGTTGTCGGGCTGGCGGGATTTGAACCCGCGGCCTCTTCGTCCCGAACGAAGCGCGCTACCAAGCTGCGCTACAGCCCGTTTGGCAACAGATGTAGATATTACATTGTGGTGGTGGACAATGCAAATCGGCATGTCGCGAGTGTTGCGTGATGGTGGATTCGCCATGTGTACAGGTCTCTCAAGCCTTGTGCAGGGCCGGTTTTGCGTCATGTGAGCGGGTGTTCAGATGGCCGTGCGGTCTGCCGGGCTCATAATCGCCGGCCTTGCGTACACTGATGAATCATGGCTGAAGTTGTCGAAAATACCGAAAACACTGAGAATGAAACCCCGGCCGTCCCGCAGATGAGCACCGTCGAACGTGCGGAAATGCTGCTCAAGCAGGACGCCACCATCCGCGAGAAGATCAAGTCCGGTGCCACGCTGGACGAAGCCGTGGACCCCTCCAACAAGGAGTTCGGCCCGCTGGCCCACCCCGAGCAGGTGCAGATGCGCGTGGCCAAGCGCGCGATGATGCTTGAGGCCGGCATCGCCCCCTACCCGGTGCACTTGGACGTCACCGACACCATCGAGGCGGTCCGCGCCAAGTATGACGGCAAGCTCGAGGCTGGCGAAGAGACCGAAGACATGGTCGGCATTGCTGGCCGCGTGCTGTTCCTGCGCAACGCGGGCGGCCTGTGCTTCGTGCAGCTGTCCGCCGGTGACGGCACCAAGATTCAGGGCATGATCTCCAAGAAGGAGATTGGCGCCGATTCGCTCAAGCAGTTCAAGCAGCTCGTCGACCTTGGCGATCACTTGTACCTCAAGGGCCGCGTCATCGCCTCCAAGACCGGCGAGCTGTCCGTATTCGCCACTGAGTGGGCTATCGCCTCTAAGGCCCTGCAGCCGCTGCCGGCCCTGCACAAGGACCTGAACGAAGACACCCGCACCCGCAAGCCGTACATCGGCATGATCGCGGACGAGAACATCCGCAACATGGTGCGCAACCGCTCCAAGGCCGTGGCCTCCCTGCGCCGCACCTTTGACGACCACGACTTCCTCGAGGTCGAAACCCCGATGCTGCAGACCCTGCACGGTGGCGCGGCCGCCCGCCCGTTCACCACGCACATGAACGCCTTCGACCTTGACCTGTACCTTCGCATCGCCCCGGAACTGTTCCTCAAGCGCTGCCTGGTCGGCGGCATCGATCGCGTGTTCGAAATCAACCGTGACTTCCGCAATGAGGGCGTCGACGCCACGCACGCCCCCGAATTCACCATGGTCGAGGCCTACCAGGCCTATGGCACCTATGATTCCATCGGCCAGCTGGTCAAGGAGCTCGTGCAGAAGACCGCCATGGACGTCTACGGCTCGCACAAGGTCACCCTGCTCGACGGCACCGAATACGACTTCGGCGGCGAATGGAAGACCATCAGCATGTACGACTCCCTGTCCGAATCGTTGGGCGAGGAGATCGTGCCGAACGGCGGCCCGGACGCCCCCGGCACCTCCGTTGAGCACCTGGGCGCCATCGCCGACAAGCTCGGCGTAGAGCGCGACGACGTGGAGAACCACGGCAAGCTCGTCGAACACCTGTGGGAGCACTTCTACGAGGACAAGCTGTACGAGCCCACCTTCGTGCGTGACTTCCCGGTCGAAACCTCCCCGCTGGTCAAGGGCCACCGCACCAAGCCCGGCGTGGTGGAGAAGTGGGATCTCTACGTGCGCGGCTTCGAGCTGGCTACCGGCTACTCCGAGCTCAACGACCCGATCGTGCAGCGTGAACGTTTCGTGGCTCAGGCCAAGGACGCGCTCGCTGGCGACGAAGAGGCTTGCGACATCGATGAGGACTTCCTCGAGGCTCTCGGCGTGGGCATGCCTCCGGCCGGCGGTATGGGTATGGGTATTGATCGACTGCTTATCGCCTTGACCGGTGCCACGATTCGCGAGACCATCACCTTCCCGCTGGTCAAGCCGCTCGTTGGCTGATTAGGCATACTCTGGCTCCCCTCAGAGAGGGGAGCCGAGTTATATATGAAAGGGATTGCTTATGTCCATCGGCTTGTGGGTTCGGGGCGCGCGTCCCAAGACCTTGGCCACTTCCATCGCGTCGGTGATGGTTGGGGCGACGATGGCATACGCGCATATCGAGCAGTCGGGCACCTGCATCGCAATATATCCCGAACCGGCCTCCTGCGCCACGGCCCGTGAACAGCAGACCCTGCTGATGGACCGATTCTGGCCGGTGACCATCCTGTGCCTGCTAGTCGCGCTGTTCCTGCAAATCGCCGTCAACTATGCGAACGACTATTCCGATGGCATCCGCGGCACTGACGCCGGGCGTGACACGGACGAATCGAAATCAGGCAAACCCCAGCGACTGACCGCATCCGGACTGGTACCGGCCAAGCATGTACTGTTCGCGGCGATGATTTGCGCCGCCATCGCCTGCATATGCGGCATTGCCGCTATCGTGATTTCCCAAGCTTGGTGGCTGTTTGCCGTGGGTGTGGCCTCCTTGCTGGCCGGCTGGTTCTACACCGGTGGCAAGCATCCGTATGGATACGTCGGGCTGGGAGAAGTCGGCGTGTTCCTGTTCTTCGGCTTGGCTGCGGTATTGGGCACCGAATACGCGCTGTGCGGCACGGTGGACGTCGGCGGACTATTGGGTGCTGTGGCGGCTGGCCTGTTCTCCTGCCTGATCATGATGGTGAACAATATCCGTGACATCGACGAGGATCGTGAGCATGGTAAGTGCACGCTGGCCGTACGGCTGGGTGAATCCGGCGCGCGTACGCTGCTGATTGTGTGCTGCGTGGCCGCGTGGGCCATAGCCCTGCTCATGTGCGCGACCCTATGGTGGCCGTGGGGCGCAGTGCTGTTGATCTCGGGCGTCGGAATACCTGTGCGCATGGTCTCCAGCGTGAATAAACGTCAATTCCGCCCGGCTCTGCCCGCCGCCAGCTTCCAGACCTTGCTGTTTGCGGTGGTGCTGGCGGTTTCCGTGACGCTCTGAGAGCGAAATAATAAGACGAATACTCGTGTTTGGGCGCACGCGGCTGTAGACTGAACCGTATGACTTATAAACTAGTACTGCTCCGTCATGGACAGAGCGCATGGAATAAAACTAACCAGTTCACCGGCTGGGTCGACGTACCGCTGACCGAGCAGGGTGAAGCCGAAGCCAAGCGTGGCGGCGAGCTGCTCAAGGAGAAGAACGTCCTTCCGGACATCGTGTTCACCTCCCTGCTGCGTCGCGCCATCAACACCGCCAACATCGCTCTGGATGCCGCAGATCGTCTGTGGATTCCGGTTCAGCGTGATTGGCGTCTCAACGAGCGTCACTACGGCGCTCTGCAGGGCAAGAACAAGACCGAGATCCGCGAAGAGTACGGCGACGAGAAGTTCATGCTGTGGCGCCGTTCTTACGCCACCCCGCCGCCCGAGATCGACCCGAACGACCAGTACGCCCAGAACAACGACCCGCGCTACGCCGGCGATCCGGTTCCGGAAGCCGAGTGCCTGGCCAACGTTGTTGAGCGTGTGAAGCCGTACTTCGAGTCCGCTATCGAGCCGGAGCTCAAGGCCGGCAAGACCGTGCTGATTGCTGCCCACGGCAACTCCCTCCGCGCCATCGTCAAGATGCTGGACAACCTGTCTGAGGAAGAGATCGCCAAGGTCAACATCCCGACCGCCATCCCGCTGCTCTACGAGCTGGACGAGAACTTCAAGCCGATCAAGCCGCGTGGCGAGTACCTGGACCCGGAGGCTGCTGCTGCCGGTGCCGCCGCTGTCGCCGCTCAGGGCCAGAAGTGAGCCTAAGCCGCTAACACGGTACAAGCTGTAAGGGGAGTCGCACATAACGTGCGGCTCCCCTTTGCTATGCCTGCCAAATCCCCCATGGGGCGGTGATTACCCCATGGGGCGGTAAAACCCTCATGGGGCGGTATGCCAGAATGGCTTAATTCCGCGGTTTCACATATCCTTCAAACCGCCCCATGGGCAAGTTACCGCCCTATGGGTGTTTTGCCGCCCCATGGATACGCCGGTGTACCGCCCAAAAGCAACAAAAAACGGCGTCCAGCCGTAGCCGGATCGCCGCTTTCGGGCATCCTCCTCAAACCACAGGAGAACAAGTGTTCAGTTATTCGCCCAATGTGAGAACAAGTCCCAATCAGTCGATGTCGGTGCCCTCGTCGCGGGTCGGCTCCTTAGTGGGGTCGAAGCCGGAGACGATGTACACCACACGGCGGGCGGCGGACACGGCGTGATCGCCGAGACGCTCCAGGAAGCGGCCCAGCAGCACGATATCCACGGTCTGCTGACGGGTGATGTCATCGGACAGCGCTAGATCGAAGGTCTGGTGGTGCAGATTGTCCAGCTTGTCGTCAGCCAGGATGATGGCCTCGGCGGTCTTGGCATCGCGATCGAAGAGCATGGCCACCAGCTGGTCAGCGGTGTTGTCCAGGAAGTCGATCATCTCGGCGAACACCGGTTGAGCGGATTCAGGAATCGCGGCGGCCGGATAGGTGCGGCGAGCGGCCTCGGCCACGTGGCGGGCAAGATCGCCCATACGCTCGAACGTGGAAGCCAGACGCATGGTGGAAACGACCACACGCAGATCGGTGGCCACCGGATTCTGCTTGGCGAGCAACTTGACGCACTGGTCAATCACAGAGGACTCCAGGGCATCGATTTCGATGTCGCCGTCAATCACAGTCTGTGCGGCTTCAACGTCCTGATTCAGCAGGGCTTCCCCAGCTCCTTTGATCGCCTTGCGTACGTTCTGCGCCATACGGTCGAGGTCGTCAGCAACCTGCTTCAGCTCCTCGTTGAAAATAACGCGCATTTCTCTAGCCTTTCATGCTTGCTTATTGCAACCTGTACCAGTGTATTATTCCAGTACTTGTTCCCCACTTCAACGTAGGTAATGGCAACCTCAAGTTGTTCTACTGTTCATTGGGTTGTTCACCTGAAATTCATGTTACCGGCGTGCCGGCAAACCGCAATCCCGGCGTGTGGTGTGAAAGAATGGGGGCATGACACAGATGCCGCTCGTCGCCGCGATTGCTCTTATTGTCACGGCTGTTTTATTTGTGGTAGGAATCATCACGCTCATCGTGGGATTTGCGACACATCGAGTGTCCATGGAATCGCCGCTGGCCGATGATGACGACAATGACGATCTGTCCGACGACACCGCCACGCTGCTGTCCATGCTGCCAGGTGCGTCCGTGGTGGTCGACGAGCACGACGAGGTGGTCCGCTGCAATCCCGCCGCCTACCGCCTGGGTGTGGTGTCAGATGACGCCATTGCCCAGCAGCATGTGCTGGATGCCATTCACGAGGCGCGCAAGTCCGGTGGCAAGCGCCAGTTCGACTTGACCACCGATACTCCGGAGCGGTACGTCGCAGACCAGAACAAGGGCGATCACGTCGCCACGCAGTCCGTCCACCGCCCCAACTGGCTGAAGGTGACTGTAGGGCGTATCAACGAGCAGTTCGTCATCGTGTTGATTACCGATGTCAGTGATGTGATTCGTTTCGCTCAAGTGCGTGACTCGTTTATTACCAATGTGTCCGAGCAATTGTTGGGCCCCACTGAGGCTCTGGCCAAACTCGCCGATTCGCTGGAGTCCGGCAATCTGGACGAACAGCAGGTGGCTGCCGACGCTCGCCGGGTGCGTTCCAGCTGCAGCAAGCTCAACCACATGGTGTCTGATTTGCTGCTGCTCATACGCGCGCAGGAGCCGATTACGCCGTCTTCCGCCAACCGACTGAACGTTATGGAACAGCTCAGGGCCACGGCGGCGCGACTGGAGCCGCAGGCAGCCGAGGCTGGCGTGCAGCTGAACATCAAGGGCGACGATGATCTAGTCATCAATGGTGAGGCGGACCAGATCGACAGCGCCGTGACCAAGCTCATCGAAAACGCCATCGGCTATTCCAAGGAAAATGGCGTGGTCAGCGTGTCCGCATCCAAAGACAAGGATGGCGACCGCGCGGTGATTCGCGTGATTGACCAAGGCACGGGCATCGCTAAGAAGGACCAGGCGCGCATCTTCGAGCGGTTCTACCGGGGCGTGGAACAGAGCAATCGCACGGCGGATGGCGTGGGCCTAGGCTTGGCCATCGTCAAGCATGTGGCGCTGACCCATCATGGCGATGTGACCGTATGGAGCGCGCCCGGGCAAGGCAGTACGTTCAGCCTTACGTTGCCGTTGGCGCAGTGAGGTAAGGAATTGGTGGCATGCCTTGCATGCCACCAATGCTGTTTGATGAGCGACCTGCGGCCGCGGTCTCTCCCTCAATCAGCTACGCTGACAGCTCCCGTCATCAGAGGGAGCTTGTGTTGCGTTACTGTCCGAGGCGGCGGTAGTCCCAGCGGTCGAAGTATTCCCAGACCAGCAGTAGCAAGCCAATAATGACGCCGGCCACGCACATAATCACCAACGGCATTACGCTGTAGCCCACGGCCAGCAGAATCAGCACGACAATCAACGCCACAATCCATAGACCGGTACCGATGGCAAACACCTTACGCAGATCCACCCGTACGGGCTTGGGTGCGGGTTTGCGGACGGCAGGGTCAATGAGAGGCGCGAACTTCATACTCATGCACTGTAGTAAGAGTAGGGAGGGGCGTCAAACATCCCTCCCTACGATTTATTCAATCGGCATCAGTTGAGACCGATCAATGTGCATGGCATATATGGTCGGCAATGCGGGGCATATATGCCATCACAGGTGCTCGACCACGTAGTCGACGCACTTGGTGAAGGCCATGACATCAGCCGGTTCCACCGAGGGGAACACGCCAACGCGCAGCTGGTTGCGGCCCAGCTTGCGGTAGCCGGCGGCGTCCACAATGCCGTTCTCGCGCAGGATGGACAGTACCTGAGAGGCCTGGACTCGCTCGTCCAGATCAATGGTGACCACGGCGTTCGAGCGTGCGTCCGCATCGACGACGAACGGAGCGGCGTATTCGGAGCGCTCGGCCCACGAGTACAGGATGGATGCGGACTTGGCGCAACGTGTGGTGGCCCAGGCGAGGCCGCCGTTGTTGTTGAGCCAGCGAATCTGGTTTTCCATCATGATCAGGGTGGCCACGGCGGGCGTATTCAGGGTCTGATCCTTGCGGGAGTTGTTCAGTGCCGTGGTCAGCGAGAGGAACGGCGGCACCCAGCGATGTGCGCCTTCCAGATGAGCGCTTGATTCGACGCCTGCCGCACGATCGATAGCTTCGGGGGAGAGGATGGCGACCCACAGACCGCCATCGGCACCGAAGGCCTTCTGCGGTGAGAAGTAGTAGACGTCGGTCTGGCTGATGTCCACAGGCAAAGCGCCGGCTGCGCTGGTGCCGTCGATGACGGTCAAGGCACCAGCTTCACGACTTCCGGCCACGCGGCGAATCGGGGCGGCCACACCAGTGGAGGTCTCGTTGTGAGCCCAGCAATATGTGTCCACGCCCTCGGTGAGCTCAGGCAGACGGTAAGTGCCCGGCTCGCCGGGGAACAGCACCGGGTCTTCAAGGAAGGGTGCGTTCGCGGCGGACGCGGCGAACTTGGCACTGAACGAGCCATACGTGCCGAATGCGGCGCGACGGGTGATCAGCGAAGCGCAGGCAATCTCCCAGAACGCGCTGGCGCCACCGTTGCCAAGCGCCACCTCATACCCTTCAGGCAGGTGGAAGAACTCGCGCAGACCTTCACGAATCGAAGCGACCAGTTGCTTGACTGGTGCCTGGCGATGTGATGTGCCAAGCAGGGTGGTGGCGCCGGCGTCGAGCGCGGCGATCTGTTCGGGGCGGATTTTGCTGGGGCCGGAGCCGAAGCGACCATCTTCGGGCTTCAGCGACTCGGGAATACTCAGTGTGATAGTCATGGTTTCAAGGGTAGACCAGTGTTGGGGAATATCGCGGATAATGCTCGGTGTGCGGGATTACTGCGGGGTTACTGCGGAATTCCGGGGTGCCGGGCGGCAGTGGTGGCAATGCGGAATGCAGTGCAGAATGTACGCAGCACATCATGGTTACGGTGTGTCGGAATGACATGAGTTAGTGATTCTTCCGATAACCGGATAGTGAGGTTCGTGAACGGGCGGAAACAAGGCAGTTTTTTCACCCGGCCGCACGGTTACGTAAATCGTTTGACACACCCGGATGGTGGGGGATCACATTGAGGATTGACCTCTGTTCGTTGTACAGTACTCAATTGTGACGGTCATACGAGGTCATCGAAATGACCCCGCCGAACCCATCCAAGGAGTTAACGTAGTATGAAGCATGCTTCGCATAAAGCGACCACGGTCTCGCGCCAGAAGTTCAGCTTAGCGAAGGCATTGTTTGCCTCCGGCAAGGGTTCTCATTCCGTTCGTGCTGTGCGTGCGGTGCAATCCGCTGGTAGCGACGCCGTTGTTTTGGGGCTTGATCCGGCCATTGCCGAGAAGATCAACGAAATCGCTCCCCAGACCCGCCGTTCCATTCGTGAGGCCGCTCGTGCCGCTGAACGCCGTAGCCATATTCTTGCCTCGGCCTCACTGGCCGCTCTGGTCGGCACGGCCGCAGGTGCTCTCGCGTTTTCCAACAATGAAGACGCCACGAACTCGTTCGTGGCTGATCCGGCCACGACGACCACGCAGATTAAGCGCATCAGCGATGTGACTGCGGCTTCTCGTTCCGAAGCGCGTACTGATTTGAGTTCATCCTCCGTTACCGCACAGTCCACCAATGAAGGCGGCTGGGGGCTGAGCAATTCAGACAGCACCTTGGACGCCAAGCTGATGAATCGCAATAATGCGAACAATCCTGTGGTGTCGGCTCTCGTGGATGCCGATGGCGATGCGGTGCCGGCTGGCTTCAACCCGAACCATGCCGTTGGCACCAACTCCAACAACTATCCGTGGGGTCAGTGCACGTGGTACGCGTACCAGCGTCGTGCCGAACTGGGCCTGCCTTCCAGCGGCAACTTCGGCAATGGTGGCGCGTGGGCGGCGTCAGCTTCCGCTCTGGGCTATTGGGTGGACAACACTCCTCGCCATGTCGGTGATGCTGTGGTGTTCGCTCCTGGCCAGGCCGATGCCGATGGCGCGTACGGCCATGTTGCCGTTCTGGAAAAGATCAATGCCGACGGCTCCATTGAGATCTCCGAATCCAATGCCAAGGGATTGGGTGTGATTTCGACCCGTACGTTCAGCGCCGCCGAAGCCGGTAAGTTCCAGTACGTTCACTACTGATTCATTTCATTGGCTTACATTCGGTGATTACTGTTCGGATGTGACGTCGCCCTATCGGCAATCGTTCGCGCGAAATGACATTTCAAGTGTTGCGGCCGCGTATTAGTCCGAACTGACCTGTGCCGACACGCCGATATATCCCAATAGCTCCGGGGTGTTTTATTTCTTCCATCCTGTACGAGTTAATGCGCACCGTGTAGGGTGATGGTTCTATGAAGAACAAAACTGTAGCTTCTTCCATTGTTGCCGCGATTGTCTCCTGTGCCTGCTTGTTTATGTTTGTTCCTACAGCAACTGCAGCTGAGGGTGTTACTGTGACTTCCACCAAGTCCTTCCCCTCGTACACCCAGGTGCGCAAAGATCTGACGACTGAAGCCACTGCCACGAGCGTTGAGGACAATGCTGATTGGGGCGGCATTGAGAACCTCGATGTGCCGCAGACGGAATCTCAGGCGGAAAAGGATGCCGCAGCGGCCAAGAAGGCTGCCGAAGAGGAGGCCGAGAAGCAGGCGGAGGTCGAGGCTCAGGCGACCCAGGAGCAGGCCAACGCCGCGAGCCGTAATGAGTCTCGCTCTTCTGTTACTTATTCCGATGCCAGTGGTTCGGTTTCCGCTGGTGCCGGTGCCTCTATCGACCGTGCGTATTCTTTGATCGGACAGAGCATGGACTGCACCGCATTGGTCAGTCAAGCGTTGGCGGCCCGTGGCATTAACTTCCACGGTTGGCCTGAAGAGTACGTCAATGTTCCTGGTGGCCACGTAGTCACAGACGGATCCCTGCAGCCGGGCGATATTCTGATTTATGCCAACACCGGTGGATGGAACGGTGGTGCACACTACGATCATGTGGCGTTGTATGTCGGCAACGGTCAGGCGGTCCATGGTGGATGGAATGGCTATAGCGTGGCTCTCGCTAGTGCCATGACCGAAAAGCTCACCATCGTGGTGCGTATCCCGTGATGCAGTCTTATTGATTGATTTATTGCAGGCCTCGGATGCCGATCGGTATCCGAGGCCTGTTGCGTTCTCCTGCCGAATGATGCACCCGCGACATCATCTTCGAAATGCTATTCCTGTTATGAAATCGACCCATGTGTGCTAGTGTATGGCGTTGATGATGAGCGTTAAGACTATTATTTCCACATCAGTGGCGATTATCGCCACGGGTGCCATGTTTGCGTGCGTAGCCCCGTTTGCCTCTGCCGATTCCGCGCAGACGAGTGCTGTGGTGTCCTCACGTTCTTTCCCGAAGGCGAGTTCGGTGAAGAAGAATTTGTTCGCCGAATCCACCTCCACCTCGGTTGATGAGAACTCTAAATGGGGTGGCATCGAGACTCTTGATGTGCCACAGACCGAGTCTCAGGGCGAGAAGGAAGCTGCTGCAGCGGCGGCGGCTCAGAAAGCCGCTGATGAAGCTGCTGCAGCCCAGTCCGCTGCTGCTGCGGCAGCCAGCCGCTCTGAACAGCGTGCGTCGATTCCACAGGTTGACTTGGGTAAAATGACTGGCACTGGCACTGGCGCTGAGCTTGCTAGCTTCTCACTGAAGTTCCAAGGCTATCCGTATGTTGCCGGCGGCAACACTCCGGCAGGATGGGATTGCTCCGGTTTTGTGCAGTACGTCTTCTCCCAGTTTGGCATCTCCCTGCCTCGTACCTCTGGTGCTCAAGCCACCGTGGGTACTCCGGTCGCAAGCTTGGCGGATGCCAAGCCGGGTGACATTCTTGCGAATGGTACTCATGCGGCCATTTACATCGGTAACGGACAGGTGATGAATGCTATGAACCCGGTGCAGGGAACGGCAGTAAGCGACGTTTCCGTATTCGGTGGAGCTGGATATTCCATTCGCCGCGTGATGTGACAAGAATTATGCGGTAAGCGAATTCGTATTAAGGCACGTCCTTTGGGGTGTGCCTTTTTCGTATACGCGGATTTCTTTTTGAGCGGAGGATACCGGCCAAACCGAGTGTCGCGGGGTATTGTTGAGATACGCGGTATTCGTGCCGCAATAACTTCAAGGAGGTCGTCATGATTAACGACAAGGCTATTCTCGTCGGCGTTGACGGGTCGCATGCCAGTTACAAGGCAACATGGTGGGCCGCGAATTATGCAAAGCACGCGGGGCTGACGCTGCAGATTGTCTGCGCATATTCCCTGCCGAGCTATGCCGCCGTTTCGTTCGATGCCACTTACACGGCGATGGGGGACGATAACGCCGCGCATTCCGATGCTCAGGAGATTCTGTCCAAGGCCAAGGCCATCGCAGACGAGCAGGGCGTCGAAGCCGCCACACTGATTGTTACCGGAGATCCGGCATCGGTGTTCGTCGAATTGTCTCGTAACTACAATCTGATCGTCATTGGCAACCGTGGCAAGGGCGGTCTGGCCGAGCGCCTGCTGGGCACTACGTCCTCATCGCTGCCGGCATATGCTTACTGCCCGATTGTGGTGGTGCCGTACACCGATGATGACGGTAACCTGATGCACCTGAACAACACGATCACCAAGGTGGCCGTCGGCTCCGACGAATCCAAGTGGGGTCTGAAGGCGCTGGACATTGCCGCCGACTTCGCCACGTGCTGGGGTGCGGAACTGGACGTGATTTCCGCTGTGCCGAACCTGAAGGGTGTGGACGGCGAGGACGCCGTCATGGAGTCCTACAAGGACGATCTTGAGGTGCGCATCAAGCCGTTGCAGGAATCGCATCCTGATCTGAAGATCAACAAGCAGATCGTTTCCGGCCCGGCCGTGAGCGCCCTGACCAAGGCCAGCTACGATCACGATGTGGTTGTTGTCGGCTCCCGTGGTCGCGGCGGCTTCACTGGCTTGCTGCTGGGCTCCACCAGCCAGGGCCTGCTGCAGCATGCGGTCGGCCCGGTGTACGTGGTGCCACGCAAGTATGTTGAGGCCGCGGAATCGCGTCTCGACACCGTGCCGAGCTCGCCCGCCGAAGTGCCTACCAAGTCGCTGGAGGAGATTGCCGGCGTCGAGGAGATTCCGGTGTCCGCAGCCGAGCCTGAAGTCGCCCAGCAGATCGAAAAGACCATCGATCCCGATCGCCAGTAAAGTCCGAATATACGGAAAGAGGCTCCCGCCAGGGAGCCTCTTCAATTTATATCCCGTCTCAGTGCTTGACGGTGACGTTCATGCGCACCGGGGTCTCCTGCACGTAGGTGTGCTTGACCGTGCAACCCTTGTCGATATGGCGGGTGACGCGCTCCTTGAGCTTGTCGGCATCCTCCTCGGACAGACCGGCGTCGGAAGCATCAATCACCACCTGCTCCTCGAAACCGGTGTAGGCGTCATTTTCCGGGTCGTACGTGCCATCCACCACAATCTTGGCACCCTTGCCCTCACCCAGCGTATGTTCGATGGCGAACTGGCTGGACAGCGCGGCGCAACCGGCCAGCGCGACCTTCATCAGATCGCCCGGCGTGAACTGGCCACGATCCTTGCCGAACTTAATGTGTGCGCCATCGTCGCTGAACGCATCCCACGAACCGTCCTTGTTACGCTCAACCCACAGTCGCTTACCCATAGCTGCTCCTTTATTTTCAGCCGCCGGCGATCTGGCCCATCGCCATGCCAGCGGGGGAGCGCGGCACCTGGCCGCTCTCCCGCATCAGTGGACTTCTCTATTATGCCCCTAAGCTACACTGGTGCACATGGCTTTGACCGAAGAACAACTCGCAGATATTCGCTCCCGTATCCCCGCACGTCCCGAAACGGACATTCCGATGCCCTATGAGGACCTGGTGCGCAAGATCCTGACCGAAGGCACGCTGAAGTCCGATCGCACCGGCACCGGCACGATTTCCCTGTTCGGCCAGCAGATGCGCTTTGACCTGTCGAAGTACTTCCCGTTGCTGACCACCAAGACCGTGTTCTTCAAAGGCCTGGCCTATGAGCTGCTGTGGTTTTTGAAGGGTTCCTCCAACATCAACTGGCTGCTGGAGCACAACGTGCATATTTGGGATGAGTGGGCGGACGAGAACGGCGATCTGGGCCCGGTCTATGGCGTGCAGTGGCGTTCCTGGCCCGCGCCGACCCCCGAGGACCCGAATCGCACCATCGACCAGATCTCCAATGTGCTCGACCTCATCAAGCATCATCCGGATTCGCGCCGCATGATCGTCTCCGCGTGGAATCCGGCCGAGGTGGAGAAGATGGCGTTGCCGCCCTGCCACGCGCTCTTCCAGTTCTACGTGGCCGACGGCAAGCTAAGCTGCCAGCTGTACCAGCGTTCCTGCGACATGTTCCTCGGCGTGCCGTTCAATATCGCCTCCTACTCGCTGCTCACCATGATGATGGCGCAGCAGGCCGGGCTCAAGCCGGGCGAATTCGTCTGGACCGGCGGCGACTGCCATGTTTATGACAACCACGTCGACCAGTTCCTTGAGCAGCTGGGCCGCAAGCCCTACCCGTACCCGACCATCGAGATCCGTAAGGCCGATTCCCTGTTCGACTACCAGTATGAGGACTTCAAGGTCGTCGGCTACCAGCATCACCCCACTATTAAGGCACCTGTTGCGGTCTGATGCTGATTACCGTTTCGTGGACAGCGAATACTGTGAAGGTGACGGCCCCCGAGTCTTCGCTGTCCACTACACTAAGGCCCAGTTCCGCAATCCAGGAGGAGTAAGCGAAATGGAGCATGACAGTAGCCGTAGCGGCTATCACGAACCCGAGCCCGGATCTGCCGGGCTGTCTGCCACTGAAGAAGACTGGGGTGACGATTATCCCAAGACCTTCTCGGTGAATCTTATCTGGGCCGAAGCCCGTGACAAGGAAGGTCGCGCCGGTGCCATCGGCCTCAATGGTGGCATGCCTTGGCACTGTGCCGAGGATATGAAGCATTTCAAGGAGCTGACCGTCTCCCATCCGGTGATTATGGGTCGTAAGACCTGGGAATCGCTGGGGGGCAAGTACCGGCCGCTGCCCAACCGCGACAACATCGTCGTTTCCCACGATCCGATGTACCGTGCGCCGGGGGCCACTGTGGTCACCAGTCTTGACGACGCGCTCGATATGGCCCGTCAGGAGGCGATTCCGGACGACGGTCTGGACCGTTCGGAGATTTGGATCATCGGCGGCGCCCAGTTGTTCGCCGAGGCTTTGCCGTTCGCGGACAAAGCCTATGTGACTGATCTGGCCGCCACCGTGGATGCCGACAGCTACGCGCCCGATATGGCGTCGCTGGTCGAGGCCGGGATGTGGAGGGAAGCCGAAGTGGGCGAGTGGCATACGCCCGCCAAGGAGGAGTCCGGCATCGATTCCTATCGTTTCCGTATCTTGGCCAAAACCAAGTAAGCATGCGAATCCGGCTTATGCCCTTTATAGCGGCATGAGCCGGATTCATATTCATTCGACCCCAACAATACAGTCGGGCCGTGTGCGGCCCGGTGAAGCCCGATTGAGGATTGATTCAAAGCTATGAGCAATACCCAGCCCTACACCGTAATGACCGTCTGCACCGGCAATATCTGCCGTTCGCCTATGGGTGAGATCATTCTGCGTCACTTCTTTAATGAGCGCGGTCTTGGCGACCAGGTGGACGTGGAATCCAGCGGTGTGTCCGACGAGGAGTGGAGCCACCCGATCGACCCGCGTGCCGTGCGCGTGCTACGCGAACGTGGCTATGGTGATGAGATTCCGCGTGACCACTTCGCACACCGCATCTCGCGTGAGGAAATCGACCGTACCGACCTGTTCCTGCCGATGACCGCCTCCCACATGCGCGCCCTGCTGCGCATGCTGCCGGCCGGCAAGCGCGCCGAAGTGCACATGTACCGCAGCTTCGACCCGAATCTGCCCAAGCCGAAGCCCGGCCGCGAAGATCAGATCGATCTGGTGGACCCGTGGTACGGCGGCAAGCACGAGTTCGAGGTCGCCATCGACCAGATTGAGGAAGTCGCCCCGTACATCGTCGATTGGGTGGCGAAGCAGCTGTAGGAATCGGCCTGTGGCCGATGCTGTGTGTTTCGCAGTCTTACGACTGCGGGTCTCTACCTCCGTCACCGCTTCGCGGTGCCGCCTCCCTCGTCAGAGGAAGGTACAGAAGATTACCTCCCTCTGTAAGGGAGGTGCTGAGCATAGCGAAGCGGAGGGAGAGACTAACGAGTCGGGTGCCTCAGAACACCAGTTGCACCAGCAACATATATACAATTGTGCCGCCGGCGATTGAAAGCAGCATATTGCGTTTCCATACGTGCAGCAGCACGATGACGGTGCAGGCGATGAGTTCCGGAAGGCCGTGTGAACCGGTCAGAATCGGGGTGTTGCGCAGTGCGTATACCACCAGTAGACCGGTCATCGCATAGGGCAGGACCTGGCCGAAATACTCGATGATGCGCGGCGGCTGCTTGGACTCGGGAAACACCAGAAACGGCAGAAAACGGGTGCACATCGTGCCCAGCACCACCGTCACGATAGTGATTGCGCCTTGCCAGATGGTCATCGTCATCGCGTCTGTCCTTCCTTCTGCTGGTCCGCTGCGTGGCTCATGGCATGGTCTGCCGTGGCTTCCGGGGCGTCGGCGGCCGGCCGCAACACGTCCAGATGCGGGCGTAGCGCGACGAACAGTATCAGCATGGCGATCATTGAGGGAATCATGAAATCATTGGCCCCGAATATCAGCAGGCAGGCCAGTGATGTCAGCACACCGATGACGGCGGACAGTCGCTCGCGATGCTTGCCGTCGAGCCACTGATCGAGGAAGATCACCAGAAACAGCGCGGTCAGTACGAAATCAAGACCGTCGGTATTGAACGGCAGATGCGCGCCGATCAGCCCGCCCAGTGTGGCGCCGGTCACCCAATACAGCTGATTGCACAGCGTAACCCAGAAGTAGAACCAGCCACGGTCGATGCCGGCGGGGATTTTCGCGGTGGAGTTGATGGCAAAAGTCTCGTCGCACATACCGAAAATCAGGTATGGGCGCTTCCAGCCGAGCCCTTTGAATTTGCCGAGCATGGATAGTCCATAAAACAGGTGACGGGCGTTGACCATCAGGGCCAGCAGAAAGCCGGCGAGCGGGTTGAACGCGGAGAGCAGCAGATTCACCGTGACGAATTCCATTGAACCGGCGAAGATGAACGCGCTCATACACATCGGCCATACGAAGGAGAAGCCTTTGGTGCCCATGAGAATGCCATACGAGGCGCCGAGAAACAGGAACCCCAGGCAAATCGGTATGGTCAGCGGAAACGCCGCTTTGAGCGCCGGCAGCCAGGCGTTGGTGTTGGTGTTGGCGGTGTCTGCCATGTGGATGATGTTCTCCTTGTACAACTGGTCTGCCGGCCGATGTTCGCCGATGATGCCATATGCGGTTATACACGCATGGTGTCGATAAACGGGGTGAGGGTGGCGTCGGGACCCTGTGCGCGAAGTCACAGTGTGGAGGATGTCACATCGTCTACGGTGGGATAGTCCTTGTGGCGGGCGCGAACACGTGCTGAGATGAAACCATGAGCACATATCAAGCGGGCCGAATGCTTTCAGACCTGGTCCCGCGAATACGAAAAGACCTCGGTCGCTATGACCGGGGTCTTTAGTGAAGTACCCCCAGAGAGGGGGATACGGTCCCATGGAACATGGGCCGAAATCCATCGCTCCGAAAGCATGCCTGTACCTCTTTACCAATTGCGAAGTCAATAATACCAACGGTTTCCGGTTCTTGCCGGTAGATATGCGAGCAGTGTTGCTCCTTGTTGTCATCTTCATGCGACTGGCGGCCGAAACGGCCTGTAATGAGTGATTGAATCAGCCTAAAAACCAATGATTGCAAGGCCTCAGGTGGCATAGGTGCATTTTTAGGTGCAGCGGCCCGTAGAGAGCCTATTCAGGCTACTTGGTGGCATTTTTGATGGCATTTTTTGAAGCGGCTACATTGTGCCATCGATTTCGGATTTAGCAAGGAGTTTTACCATGCCTGTAAGGACGAAGAAAGGTAGTACAGGGCCGTCGTTGGAGCGCCGGAGCAAGTTCGGCACCGTGACGCCGCGTTATGATGCGTCGGGCGATCTTGTCGCTTGGCAGGTGCGATACCCGGACCCGAAGCGTCCGGGCAAAAAGGTCCAGCGTCAGTTCAAACCGGATATGGAGCACGAAGCGCACCAGTGGCTCGAAGAGGAGCGACACCTGGTCGAACTGGACCGCAAGAACATCCAGGAATGGGTTCACCCGTCCGAACGCCGTCGCAGGAAGCGCACGAGCCTTATCTCGTTCGAGGATTACGTGACCCAGTGGGCGGAGGAATACCGTTTGCCGAACGGTGAGAGGATAGCCGGAGGTACGCTCCGCAATCTGAATCTCGATATTGCGCATTTCATGCCGGGCTTCAAGGGCAAAATTCTGGCCGAGATCACACCGAAGGACATCAAACGCTGGTATGACGCGCCGCACCCTGAGGGACAATGGGCATTCCGCCGATCATGCATGCGACTGAAAGCGGCGTTCACCAGCGCCACAAAGATGAGTATGGACGGCTCTCCGCCGTTGATCCGAGACAACCCGTTCATCCTGCCCATACCGCCAGCACCGCGTTCCGCCAGAGAGGACGTTCCGCCTGTTACACCTCTCGAACTCAGTCTGATAGCGGAGAATATGCCCGACTACACAAGACTGACAGTAGTACTCGCCACGCTCGTCGGAGGCCTCCGTTGCGGCGAGCTGTGCGGCTTGCAGGTCAAGGACATCGATCTGAAAGCCAAACGCCTGACCGTGCGCCACTCCGTCAACAGAGGATATTCGGATCGCGGCTCGACGCGCATAGCTAAGACCAAGACCGACTCCAGCCGACGCACTGTTCCCATCCCTGACGGACTTATTCCCCTGATCCATGATCATTTGCTCAAGCATTGCGAATGGACGGACTCTGAAGCTATGGTGTTTCGGCCTAAACGTGCTGTGGTGATGAGCCAGACCACCCTGGAAGGCCAGTTCCGCAAAGCTAGGGAGAAGGCCGGACGTACCGATCTGACCTTCCAATCACTGAGAGCGAGCCACGCGACGCTGCTCATGCTCAAGGGAGGCACTCTGAGGGAAGTTATGGACGAACTTGGCCACGTTAGCGAGAAAGTCGCTATCAAGCACTACCAGCGTATCGTCGCCCAGCATCGCAGCCAGGTCATCAATCAACTTGCCGAAGACTTTATCAAAGCAGCTGTCGTATATGAAGAGCATGAATGAAGCAATAGTGATTCTGTTTAGAATACTATTAGTAAGCAAAATACACTAAAAATATATGACTGGCGACGATGCAATATGTATTTTGTTCATGTCGTAATTACATTACTAAATTCGAAATATCTAAGACTTCTCTGTTTCTCATTGTGGATGGCCTTATTTTAGAAGGCCATCCAACAAATCTTAGTCATATTGGATTCGATTTAATGTCAGTATTTCACTGACGGTCTTTTATAATGTTCTTTTATTTATTCTCCTTCGTAATCTCATTATTTCGTAATTTACGTATGCTTACAATACTATATAAAATAAGTGCAACTAATGCTGCAGATCGAGTCCAGTTGGTATTGCAGATAATCAGCGCGAGAAGGATAAGGCCACAATATATTGTGGACCTAATCCAACGATAGGGATACTTATCGTTGATTTGAATTGACTGTATTATCGCCCAAATAAACGCGCCGACCATAATTGCACCATTCAACCATAGGAGGAGTGATCTTCCTGTAGGGTCGGGGGTGTCTGAGACTGCAAAATTACCGAACCAGCATATACACGCACCTGTAAACAATGCCTCGGGTGCTATCAGCATATTTTGCGAGAACATTTCACAATGCTCCTTCTATTGAACACTGACTCCGGGTGGAATGGCTATCGTGAGACAGATTCCCTTTCCGGTGGCTATAGCGCGGGTGATTTGCAGAGCGAGATTCGCAAGGTATAGAGTCCCTACCGCAGAAACAAGTATGCCGGCAATTGTTCCAGCAGGTCCTCCGACCGTGGTCCCCAACGCAGTCAAGGCCGCTGCCAGCGCCTCGGGGCCTATGCCGGCCGCGACGGTTACGGCGGTAGCAATGCCTACAGTAAGATCCGAGTGGGAAATATACCATCCATCGCATTTCGCCATCGCTCCGGATGGAGAGGCAGGAACCCTTGCAAACGAAGTGTTATCAGCATGAGTAGCTCCTAGGACGGTATCTTGCAAGAATGTATATTGAGATTCCGAAAAACCGTATGTATTCTTAAGCTCGCTCTCATTCAAGGTAATAATCAACTGATTGTCCACATATTTAAAATGTGTGCCAACAGATACGATTTTATTTAAAGTGTCTTGCTGCTCGTCAGTCAATTCAATAGGATTAGTTTGACATGTTGTCACGTCAATAGGGGGTGAATTGTTCTCGACAGCTGTTGCGGTTCCTGTGAAAGCTGACATGCACAAAAAGATTGCAATAATGCTGCTCAGTATGCACCTAAAGTATTTCATGATAATCTCCTTTGATTATTGTTTGGGGAATCTTATCCCAATTTAATTAAAGCATTGATGTATATTCGAAGACTCTATCATTGGTGGTTTTGTCATCTAAAGATGACAAAACCACCACGGCTCCTGACATCTCTAACGCTGCCAATCTTTGTTCGTATGCCCTCTCTGTATGCGAACAGTGCTACATACCCAATGTCTAACATACCAGCAGAAGGCATGAGACGACTCATACTCATGCTTAAGGGCGACACTCTGAGGGAGGTCATGAACGAACTTGGCCGCGTCAGTGAGGAGGTCTCCATCAGGCACTATCAGCGCATCGTTGCCCGGCACCGCAACTAGGCCGTCAACCAACTCGCCGAAGACTTCATCAAAGCGGCACAGTGAATAAGGCATAACAGAATAAGCACATTACTGAAGGCTTCCGCACACTCAACTCAATAGGTCAATTATCAAAAAATGGCATTCAATGAAAATACACTCAAGATATGAATATATTGTCATCTCTAGATGACAAATGCGAACATAGTTCTTTAAGCGTATCCACTTACAGCGTCTTTCAGTTTCAATCTCCCCACACAAGGTGCACACAGGGTGCGCCTTGCGCCATCGAGGGAGATTATCATGCCGAGAATCAGTCATTCTCATGAAAGTTATCAGTCAAAGCCTCCACGGAGTAAATGGGGAACCGTGCTGGCTCGCTACGACAGAACCGGTGCACTAATAGCATGGCAGGTTCGGGCCTATAGGAACTTTTGTGGTGCTTATAACCGTGGCCCGGCCTTGTGGGAGCAGGCGTGTCGGCCTGTCATTTTTGTCGCGTGGAAAATGATGCGCCCCCGGTGGTGGGCTGGATGGCGTGAGAACGCCATCCAGCAAAGCGAAGAGATGCCCCGTGTGCGGGCGTGCGATGAAGAAGAACGGGCGGACCGGCAAGGGCGTCCAGCGGTGGAAATGCCCGGCCTGCCGGTTGAGCTCGACGATGCCGCAGCGGCGGCGCAGGCGGGAGCGGACGCTGGAGGAGTTCCTTTCCTGGCTGCTGGGGCCGTCATCCCAAAGGGCGGCGGACTCCGCGGGCGACGCCCGCGCCCTGCGCAAACGAATCGCATGGTGCTGGCGCATCCGCCCGCGCATCGCCCCGCCGGACGCCAGGCGCCACACGGTCATGGCGGACGGCACGTACATGGGCCACGGCTGGTGCCTGATCATCGCCATCGACGGGCAAACCGGCGAGGTGCTGGACTGGCAGTGGTGCGCGCACGAGTCCAAGGCCGCATACCTGACCCTGTTCTCCCGGCTTCCCGCGCCGGACGTGCTCATCGCCGACGGGCTGCGCGGCGCGGAGGCGGCGTGCACGCAGGCGTGGCCGGGAACGAGGATCCAGCGCTGCCTGGTGCACGTGCAGCGCAACACGAGGACGGACCTGACGTCCAGGCCCAGGCTCCAGGCCGGCCGCGAGCTGAAGAGGCTGTCCGACGGGCTCACCTCGGTCGAGACGGCCGGGCAGGCCGTCAGGTGGGGCGAGGCCCTCAACGCATGGCACGAACGGTGGAAGGACTTCATCGCCGAACGCACCTACGCGCGCGACGACCCGTCCAACCCCAAGGCGTCGAGGCGCCGGTGGTGGTGGACGCACGAGGAGCTGCGACGCTGCTACCGGCGGCTGGAGAGGCTGTTCCGCGAGGGCAGGCTGTTCGCCTATCTCGAGCCGGAACTGCTGAAGGGCGGTCCGGTGGCGCGCACCACGAACCGGCTGGAGGGCGGCGTCAACTCGGTCGTCAAGGACGTATTGCGCAACCATCGCGGGCTGCCCGAGGAGCACATGCGCCGCGCGTGCGAATGGGTATGCTACATGAAGACCGCGCACCCACGACCGGAGTCATTCATCCCCGACGCCCTGCGGAAGGGCGAAAAGGCAACGACGCCCGAACCGGACGACAGCGTCGCGCCCGCATACGGGACCGGCATCGACTGGAACGAATTCCACACCACCACGCGATACCCCAACACCACCGACTGACAACGAAAACCAGTCTAAAGCACCACAAAAGTTCCTATAGGCCTGGAATCATCCAGATAATAATCCAAGCCACATAGATGAGCGAAATTTCCCGAGTCCCAAACAATGGCAAGAGTCAGATCATCTTCACAGTGAATTTTTATTGAACGGCCTTCAAGTCGCTCATGATACAGGAGAGCCGCAGCATGGGCTTGCGCCAATGCATACTCCTTTGTCTTCGTTATATTCACGGCTCCCCCTTTGCCGAAAAATAAGGGAGGGACATCTGAGCCAGATGTCCCTCCTGAGATGAAAAGCCATGTTTTACAGTCTTCTGCATGACTATCATCCACTACTTTCGAAGTGGAATCGGTAGTGGCTTCGGTTGGCCCAACCGTATCACCCAGCCACTGGGCTAGGCACCCTGCTTTCGCGGTATTCGTCCGCGCGGACGAATCAAGTGCCAGCGGCAGCTGACTTCTCATCTCGAACCCGCAACCCACCCCGCCGCAAAGGATAGGCCGGGTCACGAAGCTCATTCTTTACCTTACACAATTGGCTCGAATCATGCCACCAGAGAGCAATTTCGTTCTCATTACACCATCCAACCAGCATGCCAGACGTGAGTGAAATCCCAAGGGTCGAGGCGTGACGTGTCGGATTGTGGGTCGATGGTAGGCAAGAAATCACGATTACCACGTAATGGGGAGCTCCAATAAACCTGCCCGGCGGATACGCTCCACGCTTTGCGCTGCATGGCGGCGACCTCGCGATAGACGGCATTCCTCGCTGAAGGGGTTCGGTTCACCAGATTGTTGGCCACGCACCACTCCCCTACGATCACCGGCGTATAGCGCGCGGCCCGGCGGATGCGGCGTTCGTTCCAGCGCACGAACAAGCGATACCAGCCCATCAGCCACCGATCCGGAATCATACGGAATAGCGGAAAATGCTCGGCCATGACCAGATAGATATGCGTATCGAGCATGACGCCCCGCATGCCCTCCCGCACAAACCAGTCCCGCCAACGGCCCAGTCGGAAGCCGTCATGGAACACAATGACTTGGTTCTCGGCCAAAATCGGGCGCAACCGGCGATACGACTCACGGTAGAAACGCTTGAGGAACACCATTGGAATCGGCCCACTCCTCCGTGCTTCAAAGTTATCCTTTGCCTGCCTGCTCGATGACGACGTAGCATACGTCAACCAATCGATCGGCTCATTCAGCACCTCGATACCGAACAGCGCCGTGCGATCGCGATACCGGCGAGCCAGACAGGCCAGCACATTCAACGCATAGGCGACCGCTCGCGGGCTATGATGCCAGCGCACCACGCCGGTGAGGCCGCCGTTGTCGAATCCGTTCTGTGAGCCGGGCACCGTGTGCAGGTCGATAAGAATCTTGAGACCGGTACGCTCGGCCCAGTCGAACGCCCTGTCCAAATACTCGATGCAGCCCGGATGACCGGACACATCCCCGAAGATAAAATACGGCACAGGAATACGCACCAGATTGCAGCCATGCGCGGCAATGTTCCGAAAATCAGCTTCAGTGATATACGTGTCGCGATGCCGCGTCAGCAGAGCCTCCAACTCAGCAGACTCCGTAGCCCGATGCAGCCAGATCTCGTCCGCTTCGCCGCTGGCGGCAAAAATCCCCGGCTTCATCCACTTTTCCAGTACCAGCCAGTTGCCGAGGTTCACCCCATTGATTTGTTCGCCAATGCCCAGCGTGCCCAGTGCCATTAATGTCACCCGCGCTAATCGTTCAATGCTTCGCCGTAACGAACGACCAACCCCTGATTCACACGCTCAAATTCGGGGATGTAATCAACGATGATGGCATCTACAAGACGCCGGGCGCGTTCCTCATCGTAGATATGAGCAGAATCATTGCGATCGCGCAGCATACGCAGCCACAACGATTCGTCCATGAAATCGTAATATTGGAAAGCGGTTTTGAGCACATCTCGCGGAGAACCGGAAGCGGAAACAGGGTCTCCCTCATAAGCCAGCAGCGCCTTGAACAGTTTCCGACCAAGCTCAAACTGCAACTCGAACTTGTCAATGATGCCGCTCTGGATGAAATCATTGCTGAGATCCTGTTCGGGAGCCTTGCGCAGCGACTTCAGTGCGGAAACGTAATTCTCATATTTTTTCATACAATACCTTTCCGCTACGCTCAATCTCCGCCCTCAGCGATGAAGAAATCGGCTCATCCAGATTGATGACATCAACTTTAAGCAGTGACCACAGATTGTCCTGAAGGTTCTGCTCCAAGCGATTGAAATCGGGGCAACCGGCCACGGCAAGATCGATATCGCTTTTAGGCCGGTTCACACCCTTTGCGCGAGAACCGAACAGCACGACCTTGCGAGCGCCGGCATCAGCGGCGAACGTACGAATCTGTTCGTACACGTTCTCAATAGGAACCATGACGCCTCCCGCCGTATGCAGAAAATCCCGGACCACCCGCGCTTCTATCATACGGTCGCCAGCACACCAATGCGTGCGGCGCTGCCAGCATTCCCGGCAGCGCCGCACATATCTTAATCGCCACATCATCGGCGACAGGCCTCACTTTGATCGGCTACCAGCTATCGGCTTTCGGCCAATTCAGCCGCAATATCGACGATGCGCTTGTCGAGGTCGTAGAGCCAGAGCAAAACTGCCATAACGGCGACCATCACAATCGGCACCCATATGAAAGTGTTGACCATGGCGGAAATTGTGGTGGCGGACTGCTCTGCAGCGCCGCCGTCGTAACCACTGAGGCCAAGAATCCACGCAATCGCCGCGGCAGAGACACCCATCGCCACCTTCATGGAGAAACTGGATGAACTGAACACGATGCCATCAGAACGCACTCCGGTCTTCCACTCGCCATAATCCGCCACATCGGCACTCATGGCATTCAAGGCTGCGTTCATCGGCACGATGCCGATCATGCGCACAATGATCGAGACGAAGAAGACCCACAGGTTGCTCGGGTCCACGAATACGAGCAGGCTGCCGACAACCACCAGCACCAGACCGACCAGCGACGAATTGCGCTTGCCGAACTTGGCGACCAGAGGACCGGCGAACGGCAGCCCCACCACCATCGGAATCACCGTGGCCAGACCAATTACGGCAGTCAGATTCGAGTTGCCAAGCACATACTTGGCAATGTATGCAGCCATGCCGTTGGCGATGCCGTTGTATATCCACAGCGCAAAGTTCAAGCCAAGCGTCAGCCACCAGTACTTGTTGCGGGCAAGCGCGCGGAAATGTTCAGCAACCGAGCGGCGGCCCTTATGAGATGTATCAGAAGCATCGGCATCGCCTTCACCAGCTTTATTGCCTACGACTTCGCGCGTATTCGCGAACGTGAACCAATAACCGAATGGAATCATAACGGCAATCACACCGAAGAACAGACTCCAGCCGAACAATGAGCCAGGGAACAGACCAACTACCGGCATCGCCAGCACGTAAATGAGCATCGCGGCGACGTTTGCGAGCGTCATGCGGAAAATGTTCAGCTGAGTTTTCTCGTTGGTATCGTCGGTGAGCAGAGAAGTGAGCGAGGCGTACGACACATTGACTGTGGAGTAGGCGACGTTGACGATTGCATAGACGGCCCAAGCGTAGATGACGCCAGCCAGTGAATTACCGAACGGATCAGCGAACAAAAACAGGAAAGCGATGCCATATGCAATGCCGCCGAACAGCATCCACGGACGAGCCTTGCCCCAGCGGGACTTGGTCTGGTCCACAAGAACGCCGACAGTCAGATCCCAGAAAGCGACCGCCAGTCGCACGATGAGCAACATCGATGCGACCATGGCTGGCGAGAGGCGCACGACGTCCGTGTAGAACATCGTCAGGTAGGTGGACATGGCGATGTTGCCGATGGAGGTCCAGAAATCGCCCATGCCGAAAGCGAATTTAGTCAGGAATGAGAGTTTGTTTGATTGATTCACACCAGATTGAGACATAGATAATTCCAGAAAAAGTAGCTCCCCTCAGTGAAAAACTTCAGTGAGGGAAGCTGGATACAGTAAATGAAATAAAAATCAGGCGACTTTGCGGATACGAACAGCCATGTATTGGCGTCCGAGGTTGACCTTGACAGTGTGCTTGTAGGTGCCCGGCAGTCGGTCAATGGTCATGTTCCAAGTGTCGATGACCTCGACCTCATATTTGCCGTCGTCAGGCAGCGGGAACTCGCGGTAAGCGGGACGATACCAGCCGAAGTACACGAGCTGGTAATCGCGGCCGGAGCGCAATACCGGCACATCCCAGTACTGCACACCTTTTTCGAGCCTCGCGTTAAGAGCCACGCCTTCGGGAAGGGTTGCGGCAACCGGCCACACTTCATCTTGCGGATCATTGGCATCCAGCGGCGCGGCGTCCAGCGGCGCATCAGCAAAAATGCCGCGCATGAACGCAATACGTTCGGGGGCTTCGCCACGCAGCTCGCCGCCGTGGGCCCACCACACCTGCTCGCCTTGGTCGATGTAGGTTTCTCCGTGGGTCACGTAGCCGCCACGCATGGCACCTTCCCAGAAGCGGCGCATGAGCTCGGTGCCGGTCAAATTGCCCCAACCCCAGTAGATATTGCCTTCATAACCGGGTTCGTCGCACACCACGGGCTTACCGTAGGCGCGCTTCCAGTCGGTGATGCATTCGGTAGTACGGGTTACGTCCACGCGCTGGATAGAGCAGTGGGTGCACCACGGCTAGTTGTAGTCGTAAATCGGAATGCAGTTGTGGATGGAGCGTAGATGGCCGAATGCATCATTGGCCATGATTACACGAGCGTAGTCGCGCCAGTCTTCCAACGATTTGTTGGGCAACAGATCGTATTCATTGGCCAGAGACCACCACACATTGCGGTAAGCACCGTAGCGGCGAGCCATGTAGGCAAGGTAGAACTCATCTTCCGCCTTGGTCATCTTGGAAAAGCCCCACTTGGGCTTGTCGTACGGATGCAAGAGGATAATGTCCGCTTCAATGCCGAGCTCAGTCAATTGCGCGATGCGATGGTCGAGATTCTCGAAGAAGGTCTCGTTGAATCGGCTGTGGTCAAAGCCTTCTTCCACAGAGCCTTCATAGGCGAACAGTTCAGGGTCGGCATTGTTGAAGTCGTAGAACTTCGGGAACACGCACATGCGAATCTTGTTGAATGGCGCGGTTTTGAGCGTTTCGATAGTGCGGTCCTGCACTTCAGGTGCCTGATTGGTCCAGGCGTAGCATGTGGTGCCGTACGGCTGGTAGGGAGTGCCGTCTTCATAGCAGAATCGATAGGCCAGTTCGCTGCCGTAAGACTCGCGGGCCTTGCCCTTAAGTACATCGGCAGCGCGCAGTACACGGCCGTGGTCGTCTTTACCGGCCAAGTCTGCAATCAACCGACCAGTGACGCCGTTAAGTTCGGCATCATTACTACGGGTGATGTAGGACCAGTCGCCGGCATCGGTTGGCATAAAACGCACGGCATAGGCGCCATTGCCCCGATAAAAGCCGCCGACGGTAAGCTTGCGGCCACTGGAAACATGAATAAAGTCGGCTTCCAGATTTACGTCGGCATAGGGATTGCCTTCGTTGGTTCCGGTCAGACTGAGTTCGAACATCGCGTACTGTTCGGTGTGCACAAGTGCTGTCATGATTGAACGCTTTCGTTTCAAGGACGCACGTCAACGTGCGTCAGCTAGTTGGGGTGAAGGGTAACCAATAGCGGACGAATACCGGAACTCACCCGTTCATTATTTGTTACTAACAGGTAACTTACGATGAAAACAAAGCAAAGTCAAATCATCGACACGCCGATTACGCCGAGCGGCGGCACTATAGGCACTTAGCGCCTAGCGGCAGCCATCCCACTGCGGCAAAGGAAACAGATAGTCTGAATACCGTTCCCACTCAGCCACGAAATCAATTTTGTCTGGATTGGCAAGCCATCGGCCTTCCAGGCCATACATCGTGGCATTCGCCAGCATGTAGACGAATTCACCATCCACCCCCTCGGGAACCAACCAATCCTGCTCGCGGAACTGACGGGCCATACGAGCCGGACGCTCGGCAAAATAGGCATACGCAGGGTGAACCGGCGACATCGCCTCAGTGTTGAGCATTTCAAACACCTTGACCATTTCCGGCTGCGCCGCATTCTGTTTCACAACCGCCCGCAGCACCTCAGGAATCCTGGGTCTCTCCCCTGCGTGCGGGCCACCATCCTTGAATTGAGCCAGATACCGATCGACAGCATCCACCTTGTCATAGTGGCGCTCGATTACCGCGATCAGCAAACCTTGCTTGCTTTTGACCCGGTGAATCACAGCGGTTTGGGAAATGCCGATTTCGTTGGCGACATCCTGCAAGGACATGCCATAATAGCCTTTTTGACCGATAAGCTTGACCGCCACGTTAACGATCTGCTCAAAGCGCTCCTCAGAACTCATCCGCTTGTTCGCGGATTTTCGCTTCGGCGCATCGGCAGCATGGTCATTAATCAGCTCAGCGATGCGCGAGCGTTCATTCATGTCCTTCATCTCTTCTGTCCCACTCTCTGTGTTGCGCCCGTCATACCGCCGTAACGCGCAAAGCGCCCGTACCCCACACACCACGAAATCCTTAGGAAATGGCGGTAATCACTTATTACCATACAGTAACAATTTTGCCTCAAACGGTAGGCAACACCGTTGCGACACGCCGTTTTTGACAAGCTAGATCAATCGTCTTATATTCCTAAATTACTAGGTAGTAACAAATAACTATCTGACCGGAACAACGAAGTTATCCACTCCATTTAGCGCCAAGGAAGGCATCACTATGGAAACTCAGGCAATCACCAGCGAGGAACTGGCCCCGGATACCGGCAAACCCGTCAGCAAATTGAATCTCGGCCGTTTTGGCGCAGGCTTCATCTTCTTCTGTGTCGTCTTTATGATGTCGGGCACCATCGGCTCGACCGTGCTGCTGCCCGCCCGTTTCGATACGCTGGGCATCGGCCAAGGCGAGACCATTCTCGGCACGATGAACTCCATTGGCATCATCTTCGCCCTGATTTCCAACGTGATTTTCGGCGCTCTGTCCGATTCCTCTCGTAGCCGTTTCGGTAAGCGCACTCCGTGGATCATTGTCGGTGGCCCCATCGCTGGCATTGGTTTCTATCTGACATCCATTTCCCCAACGCTGGTCACTATTGTTGCTTCATGGTCGTTGCTGCAGGTTGGCCTCAACTGTATGCTCGCACCATGTGTGGCAATTCTGTCTGACCGCGTGCCGCAAAAGTATCGCGGCACTATGAGCGCTTTTTATGGTGCCGGCCAAATTGTTGGCCAGTCCATGGGTACCATCATCGGCTCCGCTTTCATCAACGCCCCGAAAATCGGCTTCCTTATCGGTACCGTCTGCTGGTTCCTGTGCGGCGTAGGCACCGTCCTGCTGATTCCTCGTGAACTGCCTGCTAATCGCGGCGAAGGCACCGAAAAGTTCGACCTCAAGCAAACCCGCATTCAGTTCCTCCCTCCAACCACCGGTGCTTCTGACTTCTACAAGGCTCTTGTCGGCCGACTGCTGCTGATCTTCGGCTACAACATGATTGTTGGCTACCAGCTTTACGTGTGCATGCGCTACATCGGTCAGGATAAGACCGCCGCTTCCGCCACCGTTTCCACTATGGCCGTCATCACCATGGTCGTTTCTCTGGTTGTTTCCCTCGCTTCCGGCCCGATTTCCGACCGCCTAGGCAAGCGCAAGCTGCCGGTGTTCATCTCCTCTGCCATCATCGCAGTCGGCATCGCTGTGCCGTGGCTCATCCCCACCAAGGGTGCCATGCTGGCTTACGCCGCACTGATGGGTCTCGGCTACGGCATCTACATGGCCGTGGATCAAGCACTGAATGTGGACGTGCTGCCCAATCCAGACGAAGCCGGCAAGGACCTCGGCATTCTGAACCTTGCCAACACTCTTGGCCAGGTCATCGCCCCGATTGTCGTTTCTTCGATTGTGGTGGCCACTGGCGGCTACTTCCTCGTGTTCCCGGTTGCTATCGTCGCCGTCATGGCCGGTGCTGTGGTCATTCTCTTCATCAAGAAGGTCAAGTAACCCCTCGAGTCCATTCATTCGGGCATATTCATAACGCAAGGTCGGTCTCGGATAGTCACCTTCCGAGACCGGCCTTGCGTTTGTTATACGATATCCCCAACCGTCTGCGTTATTCGGTGCGTAGCGCGATGACCGGGTCCTTGTGCGCGGCCTTACGGGCGGGCAGCAGGCCACCGATTAGGGTGATGAGCACGCTCAGGGCCACGAGTATCGCGCGTAGCCAATCGGTAGGAAATGGTCAGCGTGCCGCCCGAGCCGAGTAGGTTTGCGACCATGTCGTTGGCGGGAATCGTCAGCAGCGCAGTCAGGCCTACGCCGAGCAGGCCGGAACACAAGCCAATGATGATGGTTTCAGCGTTGAACACCTGTGAGACATTGTGCTTCGAGGCACCCAGCGCACGCAGGATGCCGATTCCCCTTAGTGCGTTCCATCACGGAAATATGCGTGATGATACCGATCATGACGCACGAGACGACCAATGACACCGCCACGAACGCGATGAGCACATAAGTGATGATGTTGACGATTGAGGTAATCGAGCTGGTCATCAGTGCCACGTAATCGGTATACGTGATTGCATGATCCTCATCTTTACCCTTGTTGTATGCCTTGATGCAGTCGGCGACCGCCTCCTTATCGTCAAAGCTGTCGGTGTAGATGCTGATTGACGAGGGAGCGTCGCGACTGACCTTACCGGAAGCTTCAAGATTGTCATCATAAGTGTTCTTGACGCTGCTGCCATTCTCACCTGTCTCGTCGGCGAATACCGCGCCGGTGAGCACATCCGTGTCGGCGGAGGCCTCCTGCGCCTGCACCACCGCACTACTATCGGTGTGGTCAATCATCCAGTCGGTGAGCTGCTGGGTGTAGCCCACGGCTGTGGAAATGGTCGCGTTCTGCGCATCCTTGGCGGGGCGTACCACGCCGCTGACCTTTAGTTCCAGGCCTGAATCCTTCAACGCACTCATATTGCTGTCTGAGGTTTCGCGATACGAGAATGTGCCGTTGCCATTATCCACGTACCGGTCACTGGCGTTCACCAGCGTGAGCGTGCGGCCGACAAGCTCGTCGTACGACCAGTCTTCCTTATCGTCGGCGATAGCGTCCGCCGCCTCACGGTACTGGTCAGCGCTGATGAGACCCAGCTGATACAGGATGCCAGACGGAATCGCATTATTGTCGTCAAGCACCAGCACCACATCCGTAGCCTTGCTCGGCCACGAGCCGTCCAGTAGGTCATAGCTGTCGCGGGTCACCGCACTGACTGGCTCACCATTCTGCCCCGGCATCAGTTGGGAGAAATTGCTAGCGCTCGAATTGTTGGATGAGCCTGTCATCGCCGACATTATCGAGCCCATGCCACCAGATGCACCAAATCTTTTTCCCGCGCCGCCAGCAGACGCGCCTGCCATACCGGCCATTCCGCCAGCTGCTGCACTGGGCGCACCGTTCTCGCTCGCCAACCCAGACGAACCACTACCACCGTTCACACTACCCGCAGAAAGCGCGTCAGCATCCGCATCCGCATCAATCAATCCACCATCTGGATTGGTGGCCAATACCGAAAAGTTGACATCATACGAATACACAACACCGTTTTCGCCCAAATACTGGCGAATATCACTGTTCGGATTGTCAAGATACTTCTTGAAATCGTTCAGATTATTGGATTTGATGCTGTTGGCCACCGCTTCGCTTTGTTTGATATCGCTGTAGTCAGCGTGTACTTTCGTCATGTCTTGCGAAGTCGAGCCACCAGACGAAGAAGAGGAGCCGGAGCCGCTCGAACCGCCGAGTCCACCCATACCACCAGCAGCAAGCATGGCGTTCAGGTCTACGGTCGTTCTGCTGACGGTGATCGTGTATGACGACATCGTGTCGTATTGAATCTGGTCAATGTAATTGTTCACGCCTGACGAGAGCGCGAGGATGGCGGCGATGCCGATAATGCCGATCAATCCCGGAACGAGGCGAGTACCGTACGCCCCGTCTTAGTTCTAAGGTAACCAGTGTCATACCAGCCAAGGCCGTCGATAATATTGAGCAATGTGGTTTTGCCCGAGCCGGACGGGCCCAGAATCGACACGAATTCGTTGTCTCGGAAGCTCAACGACACATCGTTTAACGCCTGCTGGGTCAGCTGGCCGGTCACATAGTGCTTCGACACGTTTCTAATCTCAAGCATTGCGCGCTCCTCATCTACATCTATGGTGATAAGCCCCATGGTGGCGCGGCGCTCTCAACCCACCCTCTCCCCTATCTCACGCCAACCTCAACTGGATTCGCGCCTGCCATCCGTTGCTCCACGCTTGAGGTTCGGTTGAACATCACACGCTTACAATTGCGATACAACGACACTTACCGTACGAGGTCAGAGGACCGTAAGAGAGGGTGCCATGTCGACTGTGCTCGTAGTAGAAGATGATGAACAGCTACGTGACCTGTTCGCCGATGTGCTTGCCGACAATGGCTACACCATCCGCACGGCGGAGGATGGGCTCCAGCCCTAGATGTGCTGCCGAACGCCAGTATCGACGCCATTGTGTGCGGTGGGATGACGCCGAGAATGGACGGGTTCACCCTGATTGGCTTACTGCGGCAAATGGTCAATATGACACCGACACTGATCATCACCGCGCGAGATAGCGTGGCGGACAAGAAAACAGGTTTTCAAAAAGGCACCGACGATTACATGGTCAAGCCCATCAACGTAAATGAAATGGCATGGCGGGTCGAGGCGCTGTTGCGGCGCTCGCAGATCGGCGTGCAGCATCGTGCCCAAATCGGCAACACGGAATTCGATGCGGATACGCTCAGCGTACGCACCGAACAGGCCGATGGAGGCGTTACTGAAGTCCAATTGCTGCTTAAGGAATTCCAATTGCTATTCAAACTGGCCAGCTCGCCCAACCGGTTCTTCACCCGCCGGCAGATCATGGAGGATATCTGGGAATCCGACGGCTCCGATACGCATACGTTGGATGTGCATATCAGCCGGTTGCGCGAACGCTTCCGCGGCAACCCCGATTTCGAAATCATGACAATTCGCGAGCTTGGCTACAAGGTGGTGCAGTGTGAACGAGCGTAATCAGCAGGTTCACCGCGAGCGCAGGCACCTGCGTGACACGCGATCCGCAAAAACGATGGTCGTGTTTTCTTTGATGGTGTTCATCATCATGACCCTCACCATAATGCTCACGGCCGGAGCCACCATGGTGCTCATCCGGTGCGGCGTGATAGACGGAGACCCGCGCGGCCTCGCCCTTATCGTGTTTGCCTGTGTCAGTGTGATCATCGGCACGATACTTTCCCGGTTTGTCGGCAAACGCCCGATTGAAATCATCGTGGATATCAACGAAGCCACCAAACGCGTGGCCAAAGGCGATTTCACCGCGGAGTTGTCCGAGGAAAACATTCCCGCCATCGAACTGCGGGAGATGGCGCACAATTTCAATGTGATGACCCGGGAGCTGGCCAGCACGGAGATTCTGCGCAGCGATTTCATTGAGAACGCCTCACATGAGTTCAAAACGCCCATCTCGGCGATCGAAGGCTATGCCACGCTGTTGCAGCGGCGGGACTTAAGTGAGGAAAAGCGGTGGAGTATGCGGACCGCATCCTGATCAATTCCACCCGGCTCAGCTCGCTGACCGGCAACATCCTGCTGCTCTCCTGGCTCGACCATCAGCAGATCGAGATGGGGCGGGAACGGTTCTCACTCGACGAGCAGATCCGGGAGACGCTGCTGATGTTCGAACCCCAATGGAGCGCCAAGCATATCGAGCTGGAAGTCGACCTCGACTCCATGGACTACGTAGGCAACGCCGTCAAATTCGCGGGGCAGAACGGGCGCATCAACGTGCTGCTGCACGCCGCCGACGGCAACGCACGGGTGTCAATCATCGACAACGGCCCGGGCATGGACGCCGAGACAGCCAGCTATATCTACGACCGTTTCTATCAGGCGGATACCTCGCGTTCGACGGCCGGCAACGGGCTGGGACTCACCTTGACCAAACGCATCGTGGACCTGCATCACGGCACCATCGCGGTTTCCAGCATCCCCGGCACCGGCACCGCGTTCACCGTCACCCTGCCCGCCATCAGTCAGTACCGCCGGAGCCAACCTTCCGAACGCAGTTGCGGGCGGCGGGCTGGCGCTGTAGGGTGTGCGGGAAGTTCCTGACGCCTATTTTTTCAGGAGGTGAATCCTCATGTTCACCACGTTTTCTCTGGCCATCATTCTCGACTGCACCGTACGCATCGTGCTTGGCACGGCATTGGGCGCACTGATAGGGCTCGAACGCCAGTTGCGCGCCCGAAGCGCCGGCATCCGCACCAACGCGCTGGTGGCATTGGGATCCACCCTGTTCGTGCTGGTCAGCGAGATGGCCGTGGCGGGCGGCAGCAGCGGAGACCCGACACGCGTGGCCGCGCAGGTGGCCTCCGGCATCGGCTTCCTGGGTGCCGGCGTGATTCTGAAGCACGGCGCGTCCGTATCCGGCCTCAATACGGCGGCCACCTTGTGGGCCTCGGCCGCGGTCGGCACGCTCACTGGTTCAGGAGACCTGGTGATCGCCATCATCGGCGCGGTGATGGTCGTGCTGGCCAACCCGCTGTTCCGCGCCATCGGCTCGTTCATCGATCGCCGCCGCAGTATCAACGATTATGAGACGGTCGGCCATGAATACACGTTTGAAGTGCGCTGTTTGCAGCAACATGAGGTGAAGATTCGCTCCCTGGTATTCGATGCGGTGCATCGCCCGGGCTTTTCCGTGCGTTCTATCGCCGCGACCGACCTGCCTGACGACATCGTCTCCATCACTGCCGTGCTCGACACCACCAAGCGCAACGATGCGGACATCGAGAAAAGCATCAAGGCTGTGATCCAGACGCCCGAAGCGCTCGGCGTGCGCTGGGATGTGGAGCACATCACCACGTCCGACTGATATGACAATGCTCTCCGCACAGCCAATATGGTCACGCGGAGAGCATTATACTAAACGGCCAACGCCGAAACTACTTCACCTTGCGAATCAGCATGATAACCACTGCACCCACAAGCACGCAGACGATGGCGATCGGGAAGATGGTCGCATAGCTGCTGGTGGCCACAACGCCGCCGACGATAACCGGGGCAAGCACTTGGCCAACCGTATTGGCAAGGTTCAGAATGCCGAGATCCTTACCGGCCTCCTCCTGGCTGGGCAGCACGTCCACGTTCAGCGCCTGGTCTACGGCAATATAGATGCCGTAGCCGGTGCCGGCCACACCCGCGTACAGCATCATGCCAAGAGCCGTAGGCATCATAATGGGAATCGCGATACCGATGGCGATAATCACCGAACCGACCGCGACGATAATCTTGCGCCGATGCAACCGGTCGGAAATGGGACCGGAGATCATGGACGTGACGATGAGCACAATCATCGAAATCACGGACATAGTGGAGATGACCGTACCGGATTCGTCTACGGACAGGCCAACATACTTTTGCAGAATGTACAGCTGGTAAGTGGCGACCATAGACCAGCCGACCATAAGCAGCAGTCGGCCTACAAGCGCCAGATAGAAGTCGCGGCAATTGCGGGTTGGCAGGATGAACGAGCGCAGAATATCGCTGATGCTCAGTGTTTTGGCTGCCACCTCATCGTTCTTGGACGACCGTTCGCGCGGCCAGACCAGAACCGCAATGATGCCAGTAATGGCAAAGAGCACCGCACCGGTCAGGAAGCCTGCGCCCATATGTTTGATGAATTGTGCGCCCATAAATGTACCTGCCGATTGGCCAACAATCTGCGCGCCACCGTAGAACGCGGAGAAAGTGCCTCGCGTACTTTCGGGGATACGGTCAGAAAGTACGGCGACTGCCGGGGCAATCATCATATTGACGCCGACCTGCACAATGGACCAGCCCGCTACGATGCCGGCGAGCGCGGCGCTATTGGCGGCGAGCAGATAACCGGCTGCGGTGATAAAGCCACCGCACACGATCCATGGGGTGCGTTTGCCGAAACGGGAGCGCGTGATGTCGCTCATCGCACCAAACACAATGTTGGCGATGAGTGCGAATACACAACCAACCGAATTCATGGTGCCGAGAATCACCTCGGGCACACCGATACCCAGTTCGGTGAAGCGTTGCGGCAGGAGTACCTGAGAGCCGGAAGTGCCGGCTGTCATCCAAATCAAGGAGAACAGCGCAAAGCCAATACCGAAGCGCCATTTTTCCTGTGTGGTCAGCGGGCGGCCTGTGTCGGGAGCCAGTGTGGATGCTGCGGCAGTCTCTTCATTGAGTGCCATGATTATTCCTTTCATACAAAGGATTCGGGAGCTCCCTGCTCAGTATTCCGGGAGGGAGCTCGGCCAGCGAATCAGATATGGAACTGGAGATGATGGGTGCCGGCGGTAAGGTTCTGGACTTCGTGGTCTGGGATGTCCACAACGGCAGTGGTGCCGACCGGCACAGTGACCGTCACATCAACGGTGCTGCCGTCCGTACCCATTTGCCAGGTGACTGCCGCACGGCCGAACGGGGTGATATGCGAGGTGGAGGCCTCGGTGAGTCCACCGCCCACAATCGGGGCGACACGGAACTTCTTCCAACCAGGTTCGATGGTTTCCAAGCCACCGATATGCGCGTGCATCCATTCGGCTACCGAACCGAGCGCGTAATGGTTGAATGAGGTCATGCCTCCCGGGTTCAGGGAGCGGTCAGGACGCATGGAATCCCAGCGCTCCCATGTGGTGGTGGCACCCATGGTGACTTGGTACAGCCAGCTGGGACATTCGGTGGAGGTCAGCAACTGGTATGCCTCATCATCATGGCCGGTTTGGGTCAGCGCGGGTAGTACGAATGGAGTGCCGGCGAAACCGGTGCTCACCTTGCCGCCGGATTCGCGCACCAAGCAGGCCAGACGGTTGCCGGCCTTGACCTTGCGCACGGGTTCGCCATCGAGCAGGCCGAAGGCGATGGCGAGCGCGTAGGCGCACTGGGTGTCGGAGGTCATAGTGCCGTCGAGTCGAATGAAACGGTCGAGGAAGCCGGCAATCACATGATCTCGTAGCGCGGCGTATCGCGCGGCATCATCGGCGTATCCCAGAATTTCGGCGATGCGCGTAATTTGTATGCAGCTGCGGGCGTAGAACGCGGTGGCCACAAGTTCCTTGGCGGTCATCGCTTGCGTGGGGTCTTCCGGTGGCGCGGTCGGGTCGAGCCAATCACCAAGCTGACCAAGCGGGAAGTCGGGTTTGCGATCCCAGACACCGTCTGGTGAAAGGTATTGTTCGACTTCGTTTACCCAGTCGCGGCTCAGGTCATAGGAGTCGGCGAGCACTTGTGGATCGCCGCTTTCCATGTAGAGCGTCCATGGCACTTCCACGGCGGAGTCGCCCCATGTGGAGATGGATTGAGGGTGTGCCCACACGCCGAGCGGAATGAATGGCACGTAGAACGGCACGGTGCCCCATTTGACTTGGTCGGCGCGCACATCTTTGAGCCAGCTTTTGAGGAAGCCATGTACGTCGTACAGGTAGGTGGCGGTCGGCGCGAACAGGCAGATGTCGCCGGTCCATCCCATACGTTCGTCGCGCTGCGGGCAGTCGGTGGGGATGGAGACGAAGTTGGAGCGCATTGACCATACGGCATTGGCGTGCAAACGGTTGAGCAGCGAGTTGGAGCAGGTGAGTTCGCCGGTGCGGTCCATTACCGAATGGTATACGCGGCAGTCCATGTCCTCGGCGGTGAGTTCGCCTGCGTAGCCTTCGATCTGCGCATAGCGGAAACCGTGCATGGCGAATCGTGGCTCCCACCAAGCATCGGTGCCGTTGGAGGTGTAGATATCGCACTGTTGGCCACGGCGTAGGGTGCGGGTGGCGATGGTGCCGTCCGGTTCGAGCACCTCCACGTGGCGCAATGTGACGCTTTGACCTGCTTCGAGGCCGCGCATATTCAGACGGATACGCTGTGAGCAGTTCTGCTCAAAGTCGACCAACCAGATGCCACGACCATCGTCAGTGGAACCGATGCGTTCGATGGAGGCAGGCTGGTTTCTTTCGTGTGCGCGTACCGGCGAGGTGTCAGGGTTTTCGATGCGGGCGGGGTCGTAGAAGACTTCGGCCACAGGCTTCCAGTCACTATCATCGAATCCAGGCTTGGACCAGCCGGGCATTTCAAAGCGAGCATCGTAACGTTCGCCTTCGCACAGGTCAGAGCAGACGATGGGACCAAGTGTGGTCTTCCATCGGCGGTCCCACGAGTTGGAATAAACGGCGTCGGTGCTGCCGTCCGCATATTCGACTTCAAGCTGGGCGAATACGCCGATACGGTCACCATAGTAATTCGCATAGCCACCGTCGAAGCCGAGCCTACCTCGATACCAGCCGTCACCGAGCCAGAAACCCATGGCATTTGTGCCTGCAGAGAGGTTTTCGGTCACGTCGTAGGTCCACATTTCGACGCGCTGCTCATAATTGGTCCAGCCGGGAATCAATGCGTCATTGCCGACTTTAGCACCATTGATTTCCGCTTCGACCAAGCCGAGCGCGGTCAGATAGAGCCGAGCACGCACGGGCTGGTCTTTGAGTTCGATTTCGGTTCGCACGAGCGGCAAATGACGATGGTCGCTTTCTGGCTCAGCCCAGGAGGGGCCTACGAAGTCGGCAACGTGGTCGAATTCTTCAAAAAGGCCGGCTTCAAAATGCAAGGTGCGGCTGACTGCGCCCAGCGGCTTGTGACTGGCGGAGACAGCCTGCACGGTGGCAAACACTTCTTCGCGGGAGACGAGCGGCTCGAACTGCCAAGGCACAAGCACGCCGTCGTCGGCGGGCAGATAGGTTTTTTCTTCGCGCGGTTTACTGCCAGGCACGCGGCGGGTGAGGGTGAGCAGAATCTGTGCATCTTCCGGCACTGTGTGCGAATAGGTCCAGTTCATGCGCGGTGCGCGGACTGCGATGCCGAGCGCATCACCCGGATAGTGTTCAACAGTGAAGCTGGTGATATCGAGGTCGCCGGTCAAGGTACCGGGCACAATCTGCGGCACGTTTGCAGCAGTCATTGATGACTCCTTTGTCCTGAGGTGGTATGGGAATCGGCTCCTCCCGAAAGAGGAGCCGTTACGGGATATCAGGCGTTGGCCTTGGCGAACTGGCGTTCCTCGTCGGTACCGTACTTCTTCTGGGCACGAATCATCACCGTGCCGGCGATGCCTTCGACCACGACGATGGCCGCGAAGCACCACATAGTGGCCTGAATGGTCTCAGGCAGCACCAGGGCCGGGGTGATCAGTGCGAACAGGCCACAGCACAGACGAGAGAAGCCGTTGATAAAGCCCTGCACGGAGGCACGGATCTCAATCGGGAAGGATTCCTGGGTCCACACCTTGTACAGTGCCTCGCCGGCGAGCGGAGAGCCGAGGTTCATGAAGGCGGTGGCACCGACGATGACCCATAGATTCGCGCCGCCCATGGCCATGGCAATCATGGCGATGACGCTGATGATGATGCCGACGAAGAAAGCCTTATTACGGTACTTGCCACCAGCAATCGAGGCGAAGACGATGTTGAGCACCAGGGTGACCAAGTTCAGGATAATGCCCAGGCCTGTAGCGAGCGACTGGGTGGCGCCGGCCTTGGAGAACATGTAGGTCTGAAACTGGCCCCATGTATTGGCCAGCAGATTCCAGCCGACATAGAAGATGACAATGGCGAGGAAGTAGGTGAGAAGCACCTTCTTATCGGCACCGAACAGCACCTTCATTACCGAGGTCTTGCCGGTGTTGTACGAAGTGGCCGGACGAGCGGCATCGCGGGCATCGGCTTCTTCGTGGAAACGACGGAATGTTGGAGAGAACACGCGCCAAGCCCAGGCGATGACGGCGAATACAGCGAGAATGGCGAACACGACGCGACCGCCGGTGGCACCGCTCATCGTGGAGACAAGGAAGGCGCAGATGAAGGAGATGAACACGCCGACCTGCCAGAACACCTGTGTGGTGGAGACGAGTCGGGCTGCGGTGGCATCATCCGGCGCATCATGGGAAACAACCGTCATGGAAACCGGCAAATCGGCACCGGATGCGAGGCCCGCGATAATCAGGCCGACAAGCAGCGTGGTGAAATTTCCGGCAAAGATGCAGATGACCGCGCCGATAGCGTAGAACAGATTAATCCAGTTGAAGAACAGCACGCGGCCAATCTTGTCTGCGAGGCGGCCGCCGAACAGGGAGCCGAAGGCAATGGCGAAAGTCAGGATGCCGGAAAGCAGTCCAACCTGCGTGGTGTCAAGACCCAAGCCGTCCTGCCACACGGTGATGGTGGACGATAGGCCGACGATAATTCCGGAGCCGAGCATCGAACCGATTCCTGCGGCGAAGGCGAGCGGCATGTACTTGCCAAGTCCTTCATTCTGCTTTGTTGAAGCGTTCATATCTCTCCCTTACTGCTGAAGCATGTGAAGCAAATTCTTCACATGCTGGTTGAACCGTATTCAACTATTTCAAGTAATTTCAATTTGCTTCAGGCATATGTAATACATTGCCCATAGCGTGCTTGCTTACTTGATTTTCTGCGATTTCCCCGCGAACCTGCCGCCATCGCCAGCTGATATCCTCGGTGATTTCGTAGCACTATCATATCAATCTATTTTGAATATTTCAAATCAATTTCAAAGTTTTCATTGAAATTTAAATTGAGTATTTCGGTGACCTTGGCGTACAGTAGTGAAAAATAGCAATATTTCAGCAGTTATCGGCGTTACCGGGCAAAGGAGTCATCATGCCAACGAACAGTAAGGTCGGCGTGTCGGATATCGCCAAACATGCAGGCGTCTCCATCGGCACTGTGTCTAACTATCTGAATTACCCTGAGCGTGTCTCCGAAACGTTGAAAGCCAAAATCGGTGCCGCCATTCAGGAGCTTGGTTATGTGCCGCGCCGCGCCGCCCCCTCCCCCGCGCAAACAACCACTGGCACACCGATTATCGGCTATGTGATGACCGACATCGAGCATTCGCTGTTCTCCTTCATTTTTGAAGGCGCGCAGGAGGTGTGCGAGGAAAACGGTATGCAGATTATCGGTCTCAACGCCTCTTCAGACCTCGAACGGCAGCATGAACTGATTCGCACGTTGATTGGCATGAAGGTAGCAGGCATCTTGTTGAGCACCGTGCAGGATTCCGCCGAAGATGTGGCGGCCGCGCGGGCCGCAAATATTCCCATCATTCTGATTGACCACACCAATCCGTATGGAGGCACTCCCGTCTGCTCCATTTTGGAGAACAATGTTTCCGTCGGACGCATTGCCGCCGAAGAACTGATTCACACAGAGTGCAAGCGCATCGCATTTGCGGCGCATTCCTTTGACTATGAGGCGATTCAGGATCGTCAGCTCGGGGTGGAAAAAGCCGTGGCACAGGCGGGAGATGGCGTGACGTTCCAGCTCATCGATTCCGGAGGATTGATGGTTGAGGATGGACGGCAATTGGGCATGGAACTTTCCGACCGTGCCGAACAAATGCGGCGCGAGGATTCCGATAATTCCTCCGTACCGGACATACCGATACCAGATGGCATTGTGGCCGGCAACGATACATTGGCGATGGGGCTGTTGGCGAGCCTTCATGAACGCGGCGTCTTGCGTGTTCCTGATGACATCAGCGTTATCGGCACTGAGGATATGTGGTTTCAGGCGATCAGCCCCATGCCGCTAACCGTGGTGCAGGCTCCTGGCATCGACATGGGCCGCAAAGCCATGACCCAATTGCTTGACTATGCCGAGAACCCGGTCTCTCATGTGCACGGCACCACGTTGATTGAGCCAACATTAATCCGCCGCGCTTCCACCCGCGCCTGATTATTAGGGTGTGTTTACACTAGTTGATGAAGAACTTTAGACCTCAACCGAAAACATGAAACCGCATCCTGATTTAGCGACGACTTGTCACTAAATCAGGATGTGGCCAGGCTTGTCCACCGATTCGACCGGATGCGACTATTTTCGGTTGACGGTGATGGCAACTCCGTTAGCGAGAGTGCCCCAACCGGGCAATGGGCTTCCACATACTCAATCAGACGATTTACGGCGTCCGGATCGCCATCCGCGTCCAAGTCAATTGTTGAGCGGAGCCGCTGGTATCCAGGGCGGGCTGAGTTGGTTCCGAGGAATCCACCCAAGTCGATATCGCCTTCGACGTGAATGTCGAGTTTCTTGATCTTGACCTTGAACTTTGGCGCGAACGCATTGATGGCGATTGCCTGGCAGGAGCCCAACGCATCCAAGAGGAGTTCCACTGGGTTCGGCCCCTTGTCGGTTCCGCCCAATGATTCAGGCTCGTCGACAGTGATGGTGTGATGCGTGCTCGTTGCCGTCACGTTCAGTCCTGCGACATGATGGACATCAGCCTTGAATGTAGTGATTGCCATGATCCTGTTCCCCTTCTGTTTAGACTGGCAGCCTGCGAACCCAGTTTAAAAAACGGAGGAGAAGAAACACGACGAGTCAGCAATAGCATGTGCTTATCGCGCATTATCAACGTGAGGTACGAGACAGGGAATGGATGACTATCCGCAAAAGCGACAAACATCACAGGAACAATGTCTTACGAGACTCAGCGCATGTTCTTTACTCGCGTGTCGCACACGTGTCGTTCCAGGAGTCGTAGTCTGCGTGTGAGTTAGCAGCTGACTCGTTGGCGTACAGTCAGTTGTCCGAGCAGGTAATCCCGATACTGTTTGTCCATTTGATGCCGTATTCGGTTTGCTGGCGTATGGAAGTCCTCGACGGTTTTCTCCTCATGGAATGAGCCCATCATCGTGTAGTAGCTACGACCTAGGGCCGATTCTCCAGTCGAAGTTCATACCCAGGTTAAAGGTGCCGGCGTTGAATTTATCGTGATAATACTTGAACGACTTCTACGAGTGGGTGACGCTCTTCGGGGATTAAAGCCAGTTGTGGAGTACGCAATCATTTTTCTAAGTTCCATATATTCTCCTTGCAAGAGAGCAGCCCATGGCAAAATCACTGAAATTCTAACGTAATGGGCTCACTTCCAGAGGTTCTGGATGCACCCCTATCCTGATGGACTCGATCATGAAGTCAATGACAGTCCTCGTCAACCACCTCGCAATGGCGGAAATCGCCCCGAAACGTCGACGTTATCAGGAAGCAAAAGGCTGTGCCTAATTTCAGGCTTGCAAATCAATTCCCGATAGGAGAACGGTATGAGGTTCAGAACGGCTCAACGGAAAAAGATGGTAGCGATTGCCGCGGCTTTGGTGGCTTGTATGATGATGGCCGGATGCGGAGCATCAGCCAATACGGTCGACATATCCAGCATGGAATTCAATCCACAAGGCAAAACCATCAAACAGATTGCTGCAGCACTGGAATCCGGTGAAACCACCAGCCGACAACTTGTCTCCTACTATCTCGACCGAATCAACAAGTATGATGACAACGGTCCAGAAATCAATGCCATCACGCAAATTAATCCACATGTGATGCGGCAGGCGCATCTCAGTGACCGTGGGCGCAAAGACCATGCGCAACACAGCATTTTTTACGGCATCCCATTCGTAGTCAAAGAAAACATCGACGTTGAAGGCATGAACACCACTGCCGGGTCGAAAGTCTTGGAAACCAACAAGGCGCGCAGCAATGCAACCGTCGTGCAGAAACTGATTGACCAAGGCGCCATCGTTCTAGCTAAGACCAATATGTCCGAACTGGCCGCCTCCTACGGTTGGCTGGGATATAGTTCCTATGGAGGTCAGACTAAGAATCCGTACAATCTGAAACGTGACCCATCTGGTTCCAGTAGCGGTACCGCCGCAGCCGTTGCGGCCGGATTCGCACCATTCGGTCTCGGTAGCGATACATCCGGCTCGGTACGCGGCCCGGCATCCGTGACCGGTACTGTCGGAATGCGTGTCACTTACGGGCAGACAAGCCGGTCAGGGGTAATTCCGCTGTCGGACAGTTTCGATGTGACCGGAGCTATCACCAACACTGTCGATGATCAGGCATTGGTACTCGACGCAATTGTCGGCCCTGACGAGGGTGATGTGGCGACGTTGCAGGCTACACAGGACACCCAGTACGAGAAATCGCTAGCCCAAGCCTCATTGAAAGGAGCGAGGCTCGGTATCGTCAACGTGTTCAACGGCGGCAACAGCGAAGTGGACGAGACCTTCAAAGCCGCCCAAAACGAGTTGAAGAAGGCCGGTGCGACACTGGTCAACATAAACTTGGACAAGTCCTACACCGGCTTATGGAGCAGCATCATGGGACCGGTCGGTGACGCCGAATTCGTCACCGACTATGAAACCTACATGCGCTACGACGGACGAAGCAAGGCCAAGACAGTTCAACAGCTGATAGACAAGAGCAAAGCCCTGGCTGACACGAATACTCCTGTCAATCCTGCTCGAATCAAAGGCTACGAGACGAACGTGAAGAGCGCCGGCAAGTTTAAGAGCGACGAAGTCCAATCGATTATCTACGAGAAGATGCCGGCACTCACCAACACTGTCGAACAAACCATGATCAAGAACGACGTCGATGCTCTCGTCTACCCGACCATGAGCTGTGTCGCCAGCGTCCGCCATGACGCCAAGGACAACACCTACAAGTGCGACAGCGACGACCCATACGCCGCCTCCTATCTGGCTAGCAGCGCGCACCTGCCGGAAATCAGCGTCCCCGCCGGTCGTGACAGTCAGAACATGCCAATCGGACTCTCCTTCGCCGGCGCACAAGACAGCGAGCGAATACTACTAGGCCTCGCTGCCGCCTATGAGAAGATAAGTCCGTGCAAGAACGGCGACGGTCTGGAGCTCGACTGATTTGAAAGAACGAAGTGGGTTTGCCTCACCATTGGAGCAAGCCCACTCTCGTTATTCACATTAATGGGATGAATCAATCAGTTTGACTTCTTCGGCGTGCTCTCCGTAGGTGAGTATCGTTGTCGAGCAACCATTGTCGGTTACGGCAATCGAATTGCCGATGCAGGTCCAACCAGCCCATGCTCCATCAACAACTGGACCGATATTGCTAACTGAGAATACATCCACCCCGAATTTTGATGAGAGATGGTGGAAAGGCATCTTCCACTCCTCTCCATATGCTTCTCCTAATCGTTCAGGAGGTACAGCCCATGACGATGGTGCGAGAATCATCTTGGCGCCCATTTTCGCCATGGCTTCGCCAATCATGATCGATTCCATGTGGTTGTCGGCGCATATGTCGATGCCGATTCGACCATACTTAGTATCGAACACGTTGACCGAGGTTCCGGAAGTATACATGTCTTCGACATCGGGAACGAGGTTGATTTTCCTATGCTTGCCTAACAGTTCCCCGGTATTTGAGATGAATACCGCGGAGTTATATATATGGTCGCCTTCACGTTCCGTGATCCCGGCGATGATACCGATATCGAAGTCGACCGCCATATCTCTTATTCTCTGATATGTACTCCCCTCTGGGATAGGTTCCGCCTGCTCGGGGGCCGAGTCAGCTGCCCATCCGAGGTCGCAGCATTCTGGGAACAGGGCGACATCGGTGTCCCCGACTAGGGACAGCAGCTCCCTCATATGCCACAGATTCCGGTTGAGCTCGTTGGGTTGCACACGCATTTGCATCATTGCGATGGTGGTCACAGTTAACTCCTCGTTGATCCTAAAAATAGAGAAGGGTGGCTCGATGCAGTCGAAACATCAAGCCACGCCAACTCCTGAACGATTCCAAGCCGAAAGAGAAAGGGGATGGGAGCCTAGAACCCTTCAGAAGGCCTATCAGTGGGTGCTCTCGTATTCGCTGGCCCAACCGTCAACGTATGCGGTCTTCACCGCATCCCATTTTCCGGTGCCCTGCACGTATTCGAGCATTGCACTGCCGACGCCGTCTTTCCACTGTTGGGAGGGCATGAACATTATGCCGTCCCAAGACACATCCTGTTTACCGGCGTCAGCCATCTCCTGATCGGCTTGGACAATCGGGTTCGACGACTTCATGTCACTGAACGACTTGAATGGCGTGACGAAGCCCATGTCATCGGTCATGGCCTTCTTACCCTTGTCACTGGTGATGACCCATTTGAGGAAGTCCTTGGTGGCTTGCTGGTCGGCTTCGGACACCTTGTTGTTGATGGCCCAGTAGTTGTCGCCAGAACCGGTCGCCAGACCCTTTTCCTCTTCGCCGGGCAGACCCATGTAGATTGGGATGGCGCCAACCATGTCGGCTTTGACGCCTTCCTTCTGCAGGTCACTCCACGCCCAGGTTCCATTCTGGTAGAAAACACCCTCACCGAGAGCAAATTCGGAGGTCGCATCATTACCGGTCTTAGCGCTCAGTTCAGTCGGAGAGACGGTGGAATCCTTCAAATACAGGTCGAACGTCTGCTTGAGCTCCGGAAGATAAGTGCCCTTGATGGTCGCAGGCTGTTCAGTCACACCGTCCAGCTCGTACGTCAATGGGATGCCGGCCAACTGTTCCTTGAAACGCCAGTCGGAACTGGAGTCGAATCCGGCTGAGGTGAACGCGCCTTTGACGCCAAGATCATCCTTATGCTCTTGAATCTCATCAGCGACGGTCTTCAACGCTTTGAACCCGACCAAATCGTCGATGCTCTTGATGGTCGACCAGTCCGCCTGGAAATACTTATTGAGCAGATCCTTGTTGTAGATCAACCCGTAGGATTCGATGACGAACGGGACGCCAAGGATTTCACCGTTATCGCCTTTCAGTGCAGTGCTCTGGTCTCGCAGCTGCTTATAGGGTTCGCTGTCTGACATGTCGGCTGTGTACTTCTTCCAGCGGGCCAAGCCCACATTGCCGGACACCTGGAACAATGTCGGTGCATTGTCTTTCGCGATTTCGGATTTCAACGTCTGCTCATACGTGCCGGAGGCCGCGGTCTGCACGGTGGTTTCGATTCCGGTCTCCTTCTTATATTCTTCGGCCAACGCCTTCCACTGGTCGGAGGCTTCCGGCTTCAGATTCAGGTAATAGACACGACCCTTGTCGCTGTCACCACCCGTATCGGAGCCGCAGGCGGATACGCCGGCAATCATCATCAATGCAGCCGTTGCTGTGGCGATTATCTTGATTGTCTTGTTCATCATTGAACCTTCCTTTTGTTTTCCTTTCATTGAGACAAAAAGCTCTTACATGACCTCATACGTGAAGGTCTTCAATCGGTCGAGCACGTATTCGCTTTCCTCCAGCCACGGCAAACCGACCGGGAATATGTGTCCCAGTGCTTCGCCTTTTGCTGGCCGGATATCATGTAGCTCAAAATCGACATGGTTACGCGCCAATGCGTCAGCCAGTGCAAGTGACTCATATTGGATAAAGTCATCGCTACTGGTTGTCAGGAACAATGGAGGCAGCTTACCGGTCAGATTCCTGAGCGAATAGATTTTCGAACACTCGGCTGCATCGATGAACCGGCCGAACAACGGTTTGGCGAGAATGCGAAGCAAATCCGGCTCATTACCGTCAATGATTGGAGTATCATCCACATACTCACTAAGATTGAATTTGCCGGACACCAAGGCACCAAACCTAAGATTTGTCTGCTTGAATCCCAGTTTTTCCTGATCCAGCAATTCTGGGTCGGATTGGATTGCAAGCGTATACAGGGATAGACAGCCTCCGGCGGAATCCCCGGTGATACCCATACGATTCGGGTCAATCGGGTACTCATCCGCATGATTCTGCAACCAGCCAATGGCCGCGTTCACGTCCTGCAATTGTCCGAGGAAATCGGCTTGTGGGTAAACGCGATAGCTGATGGAGATAACCGCGAATCCGCGTCGGGCCAATGCGATGCAGAAGTTGCGGTTGAGTTCCTTGTAGCCGTAGACAAATCCGCCTCCGTGCACGTCGATGTAGACAGGCAAATTGTGAACGGCGAGCATTATTGCGTCATGTGGAATGTAGATGTCGAGTTGGTGGGCTCGGGTCCCATCGTCGATGTACGGGATGTTGGTGAATTTGTCGATATCATCGTCTGCACCGTAATAGGGCATGCGGTTGCGGTCAGTTGTGCTGCAGTCGACGCGCATTTGCAGGATGGCGTCGTGAATGTTCTTGGGAAGACCTTCCAAGTCTTCCTCGACCGGCGTCCATGCCTGGTATTCCTGCCGATTTTCGGCGGAGATTTCGACACTCATTGTCGTCCTCCCTGTTGCGTTTGCTTCGTCGTTTTCGCTTTGGATTGCTGCTTAGGGTTAAGGGTCAAAATGTGTGTCTGGCTCGGCGTGTCGCGGGGGTTAGATTTGGCCTTTTTGAATGCCGATTGAGTGGGTGTAGTCGGTGTCGATAGCGTTGTCGTAGAGGGCTGGGCGTCCTGTTTCGTGGTCGGCTTGGTTCTCGGTTTGGGTCAGGGTGGATACTTTGGCGAGTTGGCCCTGGCCCCAGTCGGACTGCCTGGCGATTCGTACTGGATCGTCAGGCAGTTCCGTTTTTAAGTAGAGCCACCAATCCAGCATGCGGCGTTGTCGTTCGCCTGATCTGCCGCGGTGGGTTCTGGCGAGCAGTTTGAGCTGGGCGTTGATGCCGCCTTCTAAGCTGTTGGTGGTGGATTTGATCCGCTCGGGCGCAAGGACTCCTGCTGGCGGGTTGAGGTAGACAAACAGCATCTCGGACCGCCAAAGATGGTTGAGGCTGTTGTAGGCCTTGCGCACGTTGTGGTGGGTCCACACGCGGGTCCATGCACCTGTTTTGGGGTCTTTGATCATGGTTTTCTCGTTCATCCATTCCCGGTAGATCGTTGAAAACTCGTGCAGTTGCACACCCCACGCGGCGGCTTCATCCAGTGTGGTGATCCGGGTCAGTTTCAGCGCAAGTCGGTAGATGGTGCGCCCGGCATCGGTGCGTGGGTTGGTGGTGGTGTAGCGGCGGACCACGCGTTGGGCGTGGACGAGGCAGCGTTGAATTTTCGTAGTCGGCCAGCACTTTTTGATTGCGCTGTATGCGCCTTGGCCGCCGTCGATGACGGCGATGAGTGGGGCTTCGATGCGTTCAAGCAGCAGTTGGTAGTCGCGGGTGGTTTCGTGTTTGCACCAGTGCCAGGCGATCACGTGGTCGATGGTCGCCGCGACGATCAGGCAGCCACCGGCGGTGTAGGTGCCATCGAGAAATACCTGGTCGTAGATCCGCTTGTGGTGGCCGGCGGTGGGGTCAGGCACATCAACGAGCCAGCACCACTTGAAGCGCCGCTTCATGGTGGCGCGGCTAACACCGTTTCGTTTGGCTAGGTCGTCGAGTGATATTGCGGTGGTGCAATGCTCGATGAACTGGGTGAACACTGCCGCGTTGGTGATGTCGTTTCGACGTTTGACGCTGGAGGCGCCGCATTGTTTGCAGCGCCATCTGGTGGTGCCTTTGCTGGTGGTGCCGTTGCGTTTCATTTCACCGCCGCAGTGGCAGCGTGGTTGGTTCTTCGACATTGCGACACCACACCACGCCGCGCATAGCACATCACGGCTGCCACACCGAGGATTTCCCGTCGGGGGCTAGATATATGCTTCCGGAGCATATACTTTCCGGAAACCTACAGGTCAATCCGTGAAAATCCGCGATTCCGGACACACTTTTTGACCCTTAACCCAGATTGCACGCGTGGGGATTGAGGGTGTGAATCCCACTGTCGTGGGTTTGATGAGGTAGTCGATGTTGCGGAAGCTTTGGCATCGGCGTGCGTTGTGCTCCGTACGTTGTTTCAAAAACGGGTTTCATCAAACGGAACAAAACCGGGGACACTTCATATCCCACCCCAGGCCTAATGACTTGGGTGCAGCGGCAACGCTCATCCGATTTAGGCAGAGTCGTTGCAGGATCCAGTGGGTCACCTGGTCCGTGGTCTTTGAATTGTCGGGCGCGCAGGCAAGGCCAGCACGGAAGATCTTCTGCAAGCAACGCTTGTTGGTGCACCGGTAGCGTGGAAGGCGCACATGAAGTTGTTGGGTGGCCGACGATGGGCAGATCGACCAGGCTGCGGATGACGTGGTCGCGGAATACTCCAGGCTGCCCGCAGGTAGGGCATTCATTGATCGGCTCGACGGGTTCGGCTTCAATAACAGTGACGTCACCGTTTTCTGTGGCACCGGTGATCGTAGTTCCTAGTTTTGCGGTGCGGCAGGTGGTATAGCAGATGCCATTTCCGTTAGGCTGCACAGTCAGTACTTAGTTTTGTACGGATGGATTAGATACCTTTTTCCTACAAAGCCAAGGACCCCAATATCTTGTGCCACGCCCGAACCCCCGGCGAACTAATCAATGCACTCTAAAACCGGAAGAGCCCTTTTAGTACTACTGGTGGATTTCGGTTTTGGTGGGGATTAACGCCGCCGGCTTCGGTTTTTCCGTTGAGGAGGTCGTTGACTACTTCCCGATGGTGAAATGGGTCGATGGTGAGGTAGAGAGGAACCAGTCACCTGGAAGAGATCGATCCAGTCGTTGGTGTGCAATCTGGGAGGTAGGGTCGCGGGGTCGATTCCTCGCGAGCGCAACCATGATTGTGTTTCTGAACGTGATGAAAACAACCCTGCCCTTCGGAGAATTTCCCCTATCCCGCGTCCCCGGGCAGTGAAAACGGTGTGCACCATCGCCTGAAAGGCTTTGCGCTGCTCTATCGGAATCTTCGGGTCACCCACCCGGCGGATCACGAAGATCCCCCCGGCAACGTTTGGCTGTGGCCGGAAAGCAGTCCTTGGTACCCGTGAACCCAGGTGAAATGTGAACCATGGGGACCACTGAGCCGTCATCATCGTGCTTGCGCCTACCCCGGCCCGGCGGCGAGCGACTTCCCACTGCATGAGGAGTACAGCGTCAGTCCATGCTGGCGCATGCAGCAACTTTCGAAGAATGGCAGTGGTGAGGTGAAAGGGAATGCTTCCCACAATGACGCAGGGAGTGGCGGGTAACCGGAAGTTAAGGAAATCATCATGGACCACTTCGACCGCCGCCGAGGAGGTTTCTTGTGTGATTTTGGCAGCTAGTTTTGCGTCCACTTCAACTGCCGTTATCGCCCTCCCCAAGTGGGCCATCGGGTGAGTGAGGGCACCGCTTCCTGGTCCGATCTCAATGATGGGGCCGGAGGTTTGTTTTACAAGATCGACGATGGAGTTGATGATCTTGTGGTCTGTGAGAAAATTTTGGCCATGTTCGTGACGGCCGTGTCCGTATGCAGACATAAGGTGTGCTCCTTGGATTTGAAAGGGAGCCGGGCATGACAAATAGCCGCCCGGCTAAAGGACCGGAGCGGTTTTTAACCTACGGGGTAGGAAACCGCCTTAGCGGTTGGTGCGCAACCGCAAGAAAGCGGTACCTGAAATCAACATGGGTCTAATTATATCCATTTAAAGGGTTAAGGGTCAAAACCCGTTGTCTAAATGAAAGTGCAACACCCGTTAGATTGGAAATTGCCTAGAAAACCAGTCCGAAGGGATGTCGCACCTATGGGAGAAGTATATTCGCACCTGTCGGAAGAGGAACGCCAGGTCATCC
>ENA-OQLI01000345-OQLI01000345.1-human-gut-metagenome-genome-assembly--contig:-NODE-345-length-59527-cov-6.167357_pt1 | contig 59527 bp, 52 predicted proteins | sample MGYA00242805_ERZ504812 | MGnify/ENA primary metagenome ERZ504812 (study PRJEB26092, sample SAMD00036430) | human gut metagenome | host: Homo sapiens | study: EMG produced TPA metagenomics assembly of... | reverse complement strand
ACGCAATCGCTTGCGTCCTGTGTGAATTACTTTGTTTGGAATTGTTTAACGTGTTTTTCCAACACGAAAATAGGTTCCGTTACAAGTTTTTCGATATTGTTCAATTTTCAAGGTCCTGTGCGCCTCATCCTTAGCGGCTGACGACTTGATTATTTTACCACAGATGTGATTTTTTGTCAAGTGCTTTTTTCAGAAGCTTTTCGATCTTTTCGAACTTGTGGTTCGTTTTTCAACGTATCCATATTGGTTCTTTCGCTTCGCTTCTGCCGCCTTCAGAAGTCATTCTTTCCGGCGGCCCTTGGCGCTCAAGTATAATACCACATCCACAGCCTTCTGTCAACACTTTTTTGCATCTTTTTTGAGTTTTTTCTATATTTCTTGAATTTGTTTCATTTCCCCGGACGGGTGTTTCTTTTTTAATCCCATAAACAGCACAAAGCCCCGCGCGCAAACGCAGGGCTTTGAAACACAAACGATTACAATTCTCCCCGGCCGGACAGCGCCCGGTACAGGGTCGTCTCATCGGTATACTCCAGGCTGGCACCCACGGGCAGGCCATAGGCCAGGCGGGTGGTCTTGATGCCCAAGGGCTTGATGAGCTTTGCCAGATACATGGCCGTTGCCTCACCTTCAACGGTGGGGTTCATGGCCATGATCACTTCCTTCACTTCACCGTCCCCCAGACGGGCCAGCAGTTCCTTGACCGTCAGTTGTTCAGCACCGATGCCATCCATGGGACTGATGAGACCGTGGAGTACATGGTACATTCCATGGTACTCCCGGGTGCGCTCAAACGCCTGCACATCACGGGGCGTTTCCACCACACAGATGACAGAGCGGTCCCGCTTGGCACTGGCACAGATGGGGCAGAGCTCGGCTTCGGTATAATTCTGGCAGACACGGCAGCGGTGGAGCTTGGTGTGGGCGTTCTGGATCGCACCCGCCAGTGCGGCGGCATCCTGATCCGACATGCTCAGTACCTGATAGGCCATCCGGGTCGCGCCCTTCCGCCCAATGCCCGGGAACTTGCTGAATTCTTCGATCAGCTTTTCCAGCGGGGCTGCATTATAACCCATGGTGCTCCTCCACTTTGATCAAAGACCGGGAATGTTCAGGCCGCCGGTCAGTTTGCCCATTTCGGCCTCGGCAGTCTCATCCACCTGCTTGACGGTTGCATTGACGGCAGCAGCCACCAGGTCTTCCAGCATCTCGATATCATCGGGGTCCACGGCCTCAGGCTTAATGGTGATGCTCAGCACCTCGTGCTTGCCGTTCATCTTCACAGTGACCATCTCACCGGATGCACTGCCGGTGTACTCAGCAGCTTCCAGCTCTGCCTGCTTGGCCTTCATATCTTCCTGCATCTTCTGGGCCTGACGCATCAGGGAGTTCATATCGGGGCGGCCGAAGCCTGCGGGCATTCTTGCTTTCATGGTTGGTTCTCCTTTTATTTATCGTTTTTTGCGTTCATTATCCTCAATCGACACCTCCAGCCCCAGCTGTTCCAGCTTGCGGAGGGATTCCTCGGCGTTGGCCGAAGCGCGATTGACCGTCTTGGATTCATAGGGGCCGATGGGCACCGCCACACCGGACACCTGCGCGATCAGCTTTTTGATGAGCTTCTGGCTTTCCTTGTTGGCGCGGATAAAATCCCGGAAGGTCTTTCCGCCATCGATGAGCACCCGGGTACCATCAAAGTAACCCTTGGACTTTTTTAGATAGGTATAGAGCATGGGATCCTGCTCCTGCAGGAGCTTGATGACCTCTGCCCATTGCGGGAAGGGATTGATCCCCTCTGCCGCCACCTTGCGGGGCTTGTTCAACGCCGGGTCAGCCGTATATTCCGGCTTGGGCTCCGGCTGAGGCTGGGCCGCAGACACTTCCCGTGCAGGAGCCGGAGGCTCTTCTCTCTGCGGCGGCGCAGCCGGGGCCGGCTCGTCCCAAGGGGGCGGGGCCTCCGAAGTCACCGGCGGTTCCTCCGGCAGGGGCGGCAGCTCTTCTTCCGCAGAAGCTGCTGCTTCTGCCTTGGGCGGTTCCACGGGCTGAGGTGCCGGTTCCGGCTCAGACTGCTGCATCGGTGCCGGTTCCACAGAAGTTTCCTGCACGGGAGCCGATGCCGCCGGTGCACTTACAAAAGGCTTGACCGGTGCCGACGCAAACGGTCTGGGGGCCTCCTGTACAGGGGCCGCAGGCCGGGCGGCGGGCACAGCCTGTACCGCCACCTGCTGGGGCGGCTCCGAAAGGCTGAACAGGGCCAGTTCCAGCTCTATCCGCTGGTCACTGCCACGGGTCATGTGCTCCAGAGCGTTGCCCAGAGCCCGGATGGCCCGGATCGCCTCCCGCTGCCCCATCCGGGGGCCTTTTTCCAGATAGAGCTTCTCCTCTTCCGGGGATACACCCGAGAGCAGTGCCTGCCCGCCGGGCAGGGCCGCCAGCATCAGCGCACGGTAATGGGCAATGAGCTCCTCAGTCAGCCGCTTCACATCCACCGACTGCTGACGCAGCTGAGCCAGCTGTGCCAGTGCCGCGGCGGCATCCTGCGCTTCCAGCGCATCCGAAATATGGAACAGATAGCTCCGGTCGGTCACACCTGCCATCCGGCGGACAACGTCCGCATCGATCTTTGCCGTGACACCGGCACAGGTATCCAGAATGGACAGCGCGTCTCGCATGGCACCATCGGCAAGGCGGGAGATGAGCTCCGCCCCCTCGCCGGACAACTCCAGTCCCTCCTGCCCGGCGATGTACTCCACACGCTGGGCGATATCCTCGGGGCCGATGCGGGTAAAATCGTACCGCTGGCACCGGGAAAGGATGGTGGCGGGAACCTTCTGGATCTCCGTGGTCGCCAGAATAAAGATGACGTGGGCGGGCGGCTCCTCCAGCGTTTTCAGCAGGGCATTGAACGCTGCCGTGGAGAGCATGTGCACCTCGTCGATGATATATACCTTATAATGACAGGCGCTGGGGGTGTAAGCTGTTTCATCACGCAGATCACGGATATCGTCCACGCCGTTGTTGGAGGCCGCGTCCATCTCCACCACGTCCAGAATGCTGCCGTTGTCGATGCCTCTGCAGATCTCGCACTCACCGCAGGGGTCACCGTTCTGGGGATGCAGGCAGTTGACTGCCTTGGCAAAGATCTTGGCACAGGTGGTCTTGCCGGTGCCGCGCACGCCGGTAAACAGATAAGCGTGGCCCACACGGCCTGTGGCGATCTGGTTGCGCAGTGCGGTCACGATGCCGCGCTGGGCCACCACATCCTCAAACCGCTGGGGCCGCCACTTGCGGTACAGGGCTCGATACATCTGCTTCTCCCCTTTCAACAAAAAAGCCGGGCGGCGCTGACGGGGTTTGACCCCCGCCTTGCGTAACTCGGCATACGGATGCAGGCTGACTGAAACGCACGGGACACACCGCTTAAGGCTGCTTGGTTCCCCACCTGACCTGGTTCACAGCGGCCCCATCGTACAGGGCCCGCATCCGTATGCCGAACCACGCAGCAGGCGCTGTCCGGCATGGCACATTTTGTGCTTGATTATTATACCATTTTTTCAGCGGCATTGCAAGTAGCAAAAAATGCCCCGCTGCCGTAAATTTCGACAGCGGGGCACTCTATTTTACGTTATTGCCGACCCGGTCCGGTCAGTGCGGCCAGAACCGGCACGCAGAGCATAACTGAGAGATCAGGACTGGCAGGCAGTGATCAGGCTCATCTTGTAGACCTCGTCAGCGTTGCAGCCACGGGACAGGTCGTTGATGGGCGCGTTCAGGCCCTGCAGAATGGGGCCGTAGGCAGCGTAGCCGCCCAGACGCTGAGCGATCTTATAGCCGATGTTGCCGGCCTCGATGCAGGGGAAGATGAAGGTGTTGGCCTGGCCAGCGACCTTGCTGCCCTTGCACTTGACCTGTGCAACTTCGGGAGCAACGGCAGCGTCAAACTGCAGCTCGCCGTCCACAGCCAGCTCAGGATCCATCTCCTGAGCCTTGATGGTAGCGTCATGGCTCAGAGCAACGGTGCCGCCCTTGCCGGAGCCCTTGGTGGAGAAGCTCAGAACTGCGACCTTCGGATCGATGCCGAACAGCTTTGCGGTCTTGGCAGTCTCAACGGCCACCTCAGCCAGCTTTGCGGCTGCAGCGCTCTTGACCTCGCCGGTAGCCTTATCAACGGTATCGGTGTAATCAATGTTGACAGCGCAGTCGCCCATGGCAATGCGCTTCAGGCCCTCTTCGCCAAAGTCACGGTCCAGAATGAAGCAGGAGCTCACCAGGTGTGCGCCCTTCTTGGTCTTGACCAGCTGCAGAGCGGGGCGGATGGTATCGGCGGTGGAGTAAGTAGCGCCGCCCAGCAGGCAGTCAGCCTTGCCCATCTTGACCAGCATGGTGCCGAAGTAGTTGGACTTCTTCAGCATTGCGGTACACTCTTCAGCGGTCTGCTTGCCCTTGCGCAGCTCGACCATGGTGTTCACCATCTCGTCGAAACCTGCGTAGTTCTCAGGGTCAATGATCTCAGCAGCGGAAATATCAAAATTGCCTGCGGCAGCAGCGGCCTTGCACTCAGCCTCGTTGCCCACCATGACAACCTTCAGAACGCCCTCGGCCAGCAGCTTGCTGGCTGCCTCCAGGATGCGGGGGTCATTGCCCTCGGTAAAAACGATCGTCTTGGGGTTTGCCTTCAGCTGTGCTACCAGCGGTGCGAACATATCAGCCATTGTTGATTACCTCCGAATTAACTATCCAAAATTCACATCCGGGTGCCTGTTGGACACAAGGATGCCTTTCTCTTTTATTCTAGCACACCCGGCAAAAAGTTCAAGACAAAATTGGCTTTTTGTGCTATTATTTTAGGAGAAAACCATTTTTTATTTGTGAATAAATTATCATTCAGCTGCAAGGAGATCAAACTGCTATGGATTGGGATACATTAAAGGCCGAGTGCCTTGCCTGCCGCAGATGTGAGCTGTGCACTGGCCGCACCCATGTGGTGTTCGGGCAGGGTGTCCAGACTGCTGAGGTGCTGTTCGTGGGCGAAGGCCCGGGCCAGAGCGAGGACGAGCAGGGCCTGCCCTTTGTGGGCCGCAGCGGCCAGCTGCTGGACAAATACCTGTTTGCCATCGATCTGGACCGGAGCAAAAACTGCTACATTGCCAACATCGTCAAGTGCCGCCCGCCCCAGAACCGTGACCCGCTGCCCACCGAGAGCGAGGCCTGTATGCCCTGGCTCCGGGAGCAGTTCAAACTGCTGCAGCCAAAGATCGTGGTCTGCCTGGGCCGCATCGCCTCCCAGCGGATGATCCGCACCGATTTCTCCGTGACCAAGGAGCACGGCACCTTTGTGCAAAAGAACGGCGTATGGTTTATGGGCACCTTCCACCCCGCCGCCCTGCTCCGGCAGGCGCAGAACAAACCCGCTGCCTTTGCGGATTTTGTGGCTCTGCGGGAGAAGATCCACGAGGTGTGCGGGCACACATATTAACAAGCTCACCCTCTCCGTCATTGCTGTCGCAATGCCACCTCTCCCGAAGGGAGAGGCCTTGGCAGAAAGATGAAGCTCACAAAAACTGCCAAGGGCTCCCACTTTGGGGGAGCTGGCGAGCGGAGCGAGACTGAGAGGGCAAGGCCGTTTCCAAGTATCATCTTCCTTCATTTTTGCATACCCTAAAGCAAAAGTGAGGTGTTCTGATATGAAAACGATCCAAAGCCGTTCCCCCGATTTCTTTCTGGGGGCCACCACACCGGCGGGCTTCAAGGGTTATTTTGAGCCGCTGCGCCGGGAGCCCGGGATGCAGATGCTTCTCATCAAAAGCGGGCCGGGATGCGGCAAATCCACCTTGATGAAGCATCTGGCCCAGGCCGCCGAGCAGCAGGGCCAGCGCATCGAAAAGATCCACTGCGCCAGCGACCCGGACAGTCTGGACGGGGTCATCTTCCTCGACCAGAAGCGCGCCATCATCGATGCCACCGCGCCCCATGTGGTGGAGCCGGACGCGCCCGGGGCTGATGAGCTGGTGGTGAGCCTGTACCACACCATCGATGCCGGAAAGCTGGCTCCCCACCGGGACGAGGTCAAGGCCCTGTTTGCCCGGAATGCCGCCCTGCGGGGCCGGGCAGCCCGGTATATCGCATCGGCGGGCAGCCTGATGCTGGACAGCCGCCGGGCCGAGGCCTGCAGCGCCAACTTTGAAAAGGTGCGCCGCTACGTCAAGCGTCTCTGCACCCGGCTGCTTCCCCGCACCGAGGGCACCGCCAGCGAGGAGCTGCGGCTGCTCTCAGCCATCACCCCCAAGGGGATGGTATTCTACCGGGGCACGGTGGAAGCGCTGGCCGACCGGTATGTGGTATTCCGGGATGATTACGGGGCGGTCTCCCGCCTGCTGCTGGAACTCATCCGGGCCGAAGCGCTGGCCCGGGGCTACCACATCATCACCTGCCCCTGTGCCATGCACCCTGAAGATCAGATCGACCACATCTTCATTCCGGCCCTGCGGCTGGCTTTTTTGACCGACAACCTCTGGCATCCCATCCAGCTGCCCGGCGTGCAGGCCGTGCGCTGCACCCGCTTTGTGGACCGGGAGAACCTGTCCGGCTTCCGCGCCCGCCTGCGCTTCAACGACCGTGCCGCCTCCGAGCTCATCGACCAGGCTGTAGCCCTGATGGCTCAGGCCAAGAACTGCCATGATGAGCTGGAGACTTATTACCGGGCCGCCGTGGATTTTGACCAGGTGAATGCTGTTGCAGCAAATTGTCAAAAGATCCTGGGTCTCGGGTAGGCCCTGCTCTGTACAACCTGACCGAAGCGCAGAATTTCAAGAGAAAGGAAGTGAACCCCATGCCAACCATCCGTCTCTCTGTCCGGGAGCTGGTGGAGTTCCTGCTCCGCACCGGCAGTATCGACAGCCGCTTTACCGGCTTTGACCGGGCCAACGAGGGCGCACGCATCCACCGCAGGCTCCAGAAGGCGGCGGGTGAAGGCTACTCTGCTGAGGTGTTCCTCACGGCAGAGCGGACGATGGAGGGAATTGGGTTCACCATCGAGGGCCGTGCCGACGGCATTTTTACCGATGAGGACGGCACAGTGGTCATCGACGAGATCAAGACCACCGCCGCGCCCACCGATGCCATCACGGAGGACATGAACCCCTGCCACTGGGCGCAGGGCATGGTCTACGGGGCCATCTGCGCCGAACAGCGGGAGCTGGAAACACTGGATGTCCGGCTGACCTATTACCAGATCGACACCGATGAGATTATCCGCTATACCCGGCACTTCTCTGCCGCTGAGCTGGATGCGTTTCTCAACGACTTACTGCGGCAGTATCTTCCCTGGGCACGGCGGCAGCTGGACTGGGTGGAAGCCCGAGACCGAAGCCTTGGGGCCCTGCAATTTCCGTTTCCAGCTTACCGTCCCGGGCAGCGCGCCCTTGCCGGGGAGATCTATCGCGCCTGTGCTGCGGGCAAGGCAGAGCAGAAGGGCGGTACCCGGCTGTTCTGCCAGGCACCCACCGGCATCGGCAAAACGATGAGCGCCCTCTTCCCTGCCCTGAAAGCCATGGGCGAGGGCAAGGGTGAAAAGATCTTCTACCTGACCGCCCGCAACACGACACAGGCCGCTGCTGAGGATGCACTGGCCCGTCTGCGGGCGGCAGACCCGGCGCTTTCCCTGCGCAGCGTGACCCTGACCGCCAAGGAGAAGGCCTGCCTGTGCAAGGATGCTGAGGGCCGTCCCGCCTGCCTGCCGGAGGCCTGCCCCTACGCCAACGGCTACTACGAGCGGCTGAAGGATGCGCTGGCCGACCTGCTGGACAGCGCCGTCCCCTATGACCGGGCCTCCCTGACCGAGACCGCCCGGCGGCACAGGGTCTGCCCCTTTGAGCTGGGGCTGGACCTGAGCGAGTGGTGCGATGTGGTCATCGGAGACTACAACTATCTGTTCGACCCCACCGTGCACCTGCGGCGCTTTTTCGATGCGGCGGGCGACTACATTTTTCTCATCGACGAGGCCCACAACCTGCCGGACCGGGCCAGAGCCATGTACTCAGCACGGTTCTGCAAGAGCAGCCTGACCGATGCCAGACGGGCCATCGGCAAAGGAAAAAGCGCACTGAAAACTGCGTTGACAAAGGCAGACAAAGGCTTTCTGGAAGCGCGCCGGGCGGTAACGAAGCTGGCCCCCCGCCGGGGTCCATCGACCACCGAACCGCCGACAGAGGATCTCGCCCAACAGACCAGCCTTCTGGACACCGAACCGGCAGAAGCCGCCTTCCCGCTGCCGGAGCCTTTGCTGGCGCGGGATGGCACGGTCTTTTTGCAAGAGCTTCCGAAGGAGCTGCTCCGACTGCTGTTCAACCTGCAGGCCCCCCTGCAGGACTGGCTGGAGGCCAACCCGGAGGCCGATGCCCACGCCCAGCTGCTGGAGCTCTACTTTGCGTTGCAGGATATCACCCGGGCAGCAGAGCGGTACGACGCGCATTTTGTCACCCAGCTGACAGCCCGGGGCAGCGAGCTGGAATGGGAGCTGCTCTGCCTTGACCCCGCCCCCTTTGTGGATGCCAGCCTTGCCGCCGGGCGGGCCGCGGCACTGTTCAGCGCAACACTCACCCCGCCGGGCTACTACCGCTCCGTGCTGGGCTGTCCCGATGCCCGGGCTGTGGCACTGGAAAGCCCATTTCCGCCCGAACATCTGGGGCTCTACTGCCTGCCCGGCATCTCCACCCGCTACCGGGACCGGGAGGCCAGTGTGCAGGCCGTCTCGGATGCGCTGGCCGCACTGGCCCGGGCCAAGGTGGGCAACTATCTGGCCTTTTTCCCCAGCTATGCCTATCTGCGGCAGGTATATGAGGACTTCACCGCCCGTTACCCGGACATCGGGACGCTGGCCCAGGAGAGTGGTCTGGATGACGCGGCCCGGGCGGCGTTTCTGGAACGGTTCGGCCCAAGCCCCGCAAAAACACTGCTGGGCTTCGGGGTCATGGGCGGCATCTTCGGCGAGGGCGTGGATCTGGTGGGCGACCGGCTCATCGGGTGTGCCATCGTGGGGGTGGGCCTGCCTCAGGTGAACCCCCGGCAGGAGATCCTGCGCCGTTACTATGATGAGGCAGGCGGCACCGGTTTCGACTACGCCTACCGTTTCCCGGGCATGAACAAAGTGCTGCAGGCGGCGGGCCGGGTCATCCGCACGCAGGAGGACAGGGGCGTGGTGCTCCTGCTGGATGACCGCTTTGCCCGCGCCGAATACACCCGCCTGTTCCCCCGCCACTGGCACCAGCTCCAATACCTGCGCAGCACCACAGAGCTGGAGCAGCAGCTTGCCGCCTTCTGGGCGCTGAACCAATAGAAAAAGCCTGTCAGCGCAAAAACCGACAGGCTTTTTCTCATGCTCCGGACATTTTCCGGCTCTTACTTCTTTCTGGGCAGGGATCTGCGCAGTTCATCCCAGGCAGCCATCTCCACCAATGTGGTGGCGCGCAGGGCGGCAAACGCTTCATCCAGATACTGCATCTCGCTCACCGCACGCATGGCGTGATCCGAAATGCACCACTTCCCAACGACCGTCTGCGCCATCCAGTAGACCATCCGCTCGGTCTTTTTCCGCTGTTTGGTGCCCTCGCGGTAGCGATCGGTGTTCTCCGCATCGTTCACGGGCACACCTGCCGCTTTCAGCATCTCACAGCACTCCCAGGCGGCATCCACGATCATCCTGCGCTGTTCCACTGTGGTGCGGGAAAGTTCCCCATCCACCGCATAGCAGGCATAGGCGCAGGGCAGGATAAAGGCGATGTGGCTCTTGAGCCACTCGTCCATATCGCTGTAATAGGTCAGCTTGTAGTGGGTGCCTTCAAAAGCAGCCTGCAGCCGCAGGCGGAACGCGCCGGACAGGGGTGCGGTTGCGCCGCCAATGGTCATTCCCATCCCCATGTGCACACTGACCAGCCGGTCATGCTCCCGGCGGCCTGCATTGTTCTGGAAGCCAAAGGCGATCTTATCCACCGGGCGCTGCATGGCCTGCAGCATCTCCTGCGCATAGGGCTCATTGCCCACAAAGATGAAGTACTGGCTCCTGTTCGCCTTGAGGATGGGCAGCACATCGGCCAGCTGCCCGGCCTGCACCGTGACAAACACAAGGTCATACACATCCTCGGGGGCCAGCACGTCTATTGTCTGCATCCGATCCACCGTTGTTTTCCGCTGGAGCATGTGGCGGATGGTCAGGCCCTTCTGGTCAATGACCGCCTTCCACTCGCCCCGGGCCAGCAGGGTGACCACATTTTTCTTGTTCTGTGCCAGACTGTGGGCCAGCTGACAGCCCTGAACGCCTGCGCCGTACACCAAGATCCTCATAACGAGATACCTCCTGTTTTGCATGATCAGCCCGGCCAGAAACACCAGGCTGTTACTTTTTCAGGAACGAGAAGAAGCCCTTTTTCTCATAGGGCCTGGTCTGCACGCCGGTCACGGTGTAGCCCGTTTCGGCAATGGCAGCCTTCAGCGCCTCCACATCCACCGGCTGCTCCGAGAGGATGACCGTCTCGCCCTTGGTGTGGGAAGAAGTCACCTTGTTCACCCGGGCGGTCTTGCGCACCACATCATTGATGTGGCTCTCACACATACCGCACATCATACCATCGACCCTCAGGATCGTTTCTACCATTGTTGTTCCCTCCATACTGTATCTGCGGGCCCCCCTGTCAAACTGCACAAGTCCAGCCCGCTGTTTTCGTCATTTTGTTAGTTTTAGCTAACTCATTGTGAAAACAAAACGGCTCCTGCCCCGCACAGCGCTGCTCTGCGGAACTTTGCCGATCTGTTTTCAGTTTTATCATACCATACCGGTGGGCAAATTTCAAGCTGCCTGCAAAACCGGCCGGGGGACTTTATCAAAGGGTCAGTTCATGGAAAACAGCGCTGCTTTCCAACTCTTTCCATTGCATCGTGTTTTCTTCCAGGGTCATGTAGCTGTGGGGGCTGTCCTCTTTGGGGATGCTCACAGAACCCGGGTTCAGATAAAGATTCCCCTGCCCGAACTCTGTCCAGGCCGGAACATGGGTGTGCCCATGCAGCAGCACATCTCCCGGGGCCAGCGGCGGCAGATTTTTCACATGATAGATATGCCCGTGGGTCGCATAAATGAGCCGCTGCCCCACCGGAAGCACCGCATAATCGGCCAGCACGGGGAATTCCAGCACCATCTGGTCCACCTCGGCATCACAGTTGCCCCGCACGCAGAGCAGCTTCTCCTTTTTCCCGTTCAGCAGGGGGATGACCTCCTTGGGGGCGTACTCTCGGGGCAGGTCGTTGCGGGGGCCGTGGTAGAGCAGGTCGCCCAACAGGAACAGCCGGTCGGCTCCCTCCCGCTCAAAGGCCTCCAGCATTTTGCGGCAGTAGTAGGCCGACCCGTGCAGGTCTGACGCGATCATCCATTTCATGGCAGATCCTCCTTTTGTGCGTTCTGTTCTTATTTTACCGCCGCCGCGCCCCTTGTCAAGGGCAAGGGCCCGCTGTAAAAAGTCGTACTTTTATTTTAAAAAGTCCTTGACAAGTATCCCTGTGATGTGGTATCTTTGAACCAATAAAATATCGTGTGGATTTTTACAGCATTCTGCAACTTTTCGCCACACAATGGTACAAAAGCCATTGTGTGGCTTTTGCTTTGCCTTCAAATCCAAATCTGACCCTCAGGAGCAATGAAAATGAACGATACTTTTATGAAAACCAGACCGGTGTTCCCGCTGCTGCTCTCCATGGCCCTGCCCAACGTCATCTCGATGCTGGTGAACAGCCTGTACAACATCGTGGACAGCCTCTTTGTGGCCCAGATCAGCGAGCAGGCCATGACAGCGCTTTCGCTGGTGTTTCCTATCCAGAACTTTGTCAATGCAGTGGCCATCGGCTTCGGCATCGGCATCAATGCCCAGATCGCGCTCTACCTCGGCGCAGGCGACCACGAAAACGCCAACCGGGCCGCCACCCATGGCATGATGTTCTCCCTGCTGCACGGTGTGCTGGGCATGGTCCTCTGCATTGCCATCATGCCCGGCTTCCTGCGCCGCTTCACTACCGATCCCACTCTGGTGGACATGGGCGTGACCTACTCCACCATCGTGTTCCTATTCTCGCTGGTCAACATGGCAGACCTCGCCTTTGAGAAGATCTTCCAGTCCGTGGGCCGGATGAACGTTGCCATGGTGGCGCTGATCACCGGCTGCGTGACCAACATCGCCCTCGACCCGGTCCTTATTTTCGGCCTTGGGCCGGTGCCCGCCCTGGGCATTGCCGGTGCGGCCCTTGCCACCGGCATCGGGCAGGCCGTTTCCCTTGTGGTCTACTTCTATGTCTACTGCACCACCGAAGTCGCCGTCCGCTTCTCCCGCCGCTGCCTGCGGTTCGATGCCGCCCTTGACGGCAAGCTCTATGCCATCGGCGTACCGGCCATCCTGAATCTGGCTCTGCCCAGCCTGCTGGTCACCTTCCTGAACAGCCTGCTGGCGGTCTACTCCCAGAGCTATGTGACGGTGCTGGGCATCTACTACAAGCTCCAGACCTTCCTTTACCTGCCGGCCAACGGCATCGTGCAGGGGATGCGCCCGCTGGTGGGCTACAACTACGGTGCCCGGGAGCATGGCCGTGTGTCCAGGCTCTACAACCTGACACTGGGCCTGAGCGCCGGGATCATGGCCATTGGCACCCTGCTCTGCCTGACCATTGCAGGCCCGCTGATGGGTCTGTTCACCTCTAACCCCGAGACCATCGCCATCGGCCAGACCGCCCTGCGGGTCATCTGCCTGGGGTTCATCGTCTCGGCAGTGTCTACCACCTCCTCCGGCGCACTGGAGGGTCTGGGTAAGGGCGTGCCCTCGCTGGTCATCTCCCTCTGCCGCTATATCATCTTCATCATGCCCATTGCGTGGGTGCTGTGCGGCCGCATGGGCCCTACCGGTGTCTGGCACGCCTTCTGGATCACAGAGGCCCTCTCTGCCGTGATCGCCTACGCGGTATATCACAAGGCAGTCCATCAGAAATAAACCTCTTTAACAAAAATTCCCGCTCGATGGAGCGGGGATTTTTGTTATCATCTCTTTTGTGGAAGGCTGCGCTCAGATCAGGCCCAGAGTTTTGAGCTCCCTTGCCACGCCGTCCTCCGTCACAGCCGGGCAGATGCGGTCGCAGAGCTTTTTCAGGTTGTCAGAGCCATTGGCCATGCAGACGCTGATGCCTACCACATCGGTCATCTGCAGGTCATTGTCGCTGTCGCCAAAGCCGATGGTATCGGCCAGCGAACACCCAAGCTCATCGCAGATAGCCTTGATGCCGGTGCCCTTGTTGAACTTGCGGTTGATGAGCTCCCCGTTGACGATGGCTGACGGGGTATCCCCCAGCCGGGACTCGCAGAAGATGAACTGATCCTCATACAGCTGCTTTGCTTCAGCAAGGCAGGCTTCGTTGGGGGCGATGAACACCACCTTGTAAACCGGCTCCCCGTGGTATTCCTCAATGGGCCGGATGGTCAAGCCATACTCCATCGTTTTGCGCCAGCGCTCGGCCTCGCTGTTCAGCTGCCCCGGCTTGCGGGGGAACAAATGGGCGAACCGCTCGATCATCCTGATGCCGCCGTAAGTATCATCCCGGGCTTCCAGTGTACACTCGGCACCGGCACGCCCCAGCACCTCCCGCAGGCCCTCGACCTGCGCAGGCTCCATGGGAAGATCCACGAGAATTTTCCCATCACAGCCCACATAGCCGCCTGCAGAGCAGACAAAGCCATCGAAACCGTAGGCAAGCAGCGGCTTCGTCATGCGCAGGTTGCGGCCGGTGCACAGAAACACCTTGTGGCCGTTGGCCCGGGCCTGCCGGATGGCCTCCACGGCACTGGCCGGAACGGTCATCTCACCGGGAGGCAGCAAAGTACCGTCAATATCCAGAAAAATCAGTTTTTGCTTCATAGTTCCCTCACTCTTTCACTGCCAGTTCATGGTAAAGCCGCGAATCAGCAGACCCACGGCCAGGATCGCCAGCAGTACCAGCAGAACGGTGCGGTTGGCCTGTTTCTGCTTCTGCCTGGCCCGGGCACGGCTGTTCCGGCTGCTGCCCTGCTTCCGGTTCTGGGATCTGCCACCGGAGCTGCGGCCGCTCGTGTTCTGCTTTGTGCTGCTGCGGCGGGAAGCACTGCCGGAAGTCCCCTCTTTTTTCCTGCCCGCAGTGCTCTGGCCGGACTTTGCCGCACGAGGGGCTTTCTCTTCCGGGGCCGCCGACGCAATGGGCTTTTTGGCCCCGCAGCGGCTCAGATAATTCTCAGCCAGCCGGTAATACTGGCCCAGCTCACTGGTGCGCAGGGGCGCGCCTGCATAACCTTCTTCCAGTGCTTCCACGGCCTCGTTGAAGAGGATCGCCGCCTGCGCAGCCGCCGTGCGGTCAGAAGCATGGGCCGCTTCATTGCGGGCAGTGCGCACCGCGTTGCAGGCCCGGCGGGCAGCAGCAGGGTGCTCCGTATTGCCCAGCAGATCCAGCGGACGGGCAGCATCCTTTTCAGGGTCCAGCAGCACCCGCATACACAGGGTGGTATCCAGCTGCTGCCAGCTGTTTCGGCCCGCCAGATCGGGCAGACGGTCATAATATTCGGGGCTCTCCTGCTGGCGGGTACGGATGTGATCCAGCAGGGCTCCCAGGCTGTGCTCCCCGGGTTTGTTCTCCCAGTGCCAGCGCAGTAGCTTGCGGCTGATCTCATCGCAGGTAGTTTTGATCTCAAAAGCGGTTTGCAGTGCTTCGTCGGGCATAACGTTTCTCCTTCGTACAACCAAAAAACGGAGGAAGCGCAGCCTCCTCCGTCATTCATTTACATCATAAACTGATAATAGACGAAGCCCCACAGCGCAATGCCTGCGCAGACGATGGCAGTGATGGGCGGGACCCAGCGGACGAGGGTCTCGGCAATGCCGTCACGGCTCTCTTCCGCATCGTCCTCCTCATCGTACTGCTCCACCTCGGGTTCCGGCTGGCGGGCCGGGGCGGCACGGCGGGCAGCAGCAGGCATCACACGGGTGCCCTCGTCATCCACAGCCGCTGCACCGCTGCCGGGGAACGCCGCGCGGGTGGCGGCATCCAGCACCCGGGTAGGCTCTGCTTCCGGAACAGGCGTGTGCTCCACCGGCGGTGCAAAGCTGGTCGGAGCGCCGACAGGCTCTGCCGGGCGGGCCGTCTGGACGACCCGGGTGGGCTCTGCCTGCACCGGCGCGCTGGCCACGATGCGGGTCGGCTCCTCCTGCGGGGCAGCGCTCACCACGCGGGTGGCCTCCGCCGCCGGGGCCTGCTCTGCAGGGGCGGCCTTCTGGCCGGGCTGCAGCAGGGTGTTCAGGGCGTTCTGCAGCAGGATGCGGTCACAGCCGCACTCGGTGCAGTAGACCGTGTCCTCTTCCTTCGGGTGGAAGGAACCGCAGGCACAGTACCAGCCGTTCTCGAACACCTGCGGCATATACTTGAGGCCGCTGCGGTTCATCCGGCTTTCCAGTGCCTTTTCCAGCTCCGGACTCAGGCGGCGCGGGGCCGGCAGGCGGACGCGCTTGATGGCATCCAGATGCACGACCTTTTTGCCGCTGTATACGTTCTTCAGGACCACATCCACGCTGGTGATGGCCTTCTGGGTCACGAACACGGCATCGTCCATGCCAAAGCTCTCACCGGGCTTGACCTCGATCTCGCGGTATTCAAAGGCATCCTCACACAGGATGATGCCATCCACACCCTTGCACTTGAAGTGGATCTCCAGTGCAGTCAGGGTGACCTTGGAGATGTTCTTGAAGGTCAGGCAGACTGCGTTTTCGCCGCTGCGTTCGCCCTTGAGCAGTTCCACACAGACGAACTGCACCGGGCTGCCCGGGGTATAATAGTTGGCCCGGGTGCGTGCGACCGGGTTAAAATTTTCCTCCACGACACTCGCTCCCTTCGATCATTCGTTTTCCTGCGGGGCATCCTGCGCCGGGTCGGGCATCTCCTCGCCCAGCACGGCCTGCTCCGCCTGTTCAGCGGGCTCTGCGCTCTCGGCAGGCTCTGCGGTCTCCACAGGGGCCGCCGGTGCGGCGGATTCCTGTGCAGGCTCGTCGCCGTCACGCGGGGGCAGCTTGCCGCCGGCCATCACGGTGTTGAACTCCTTCTCGTTGAGCTTTTCGCGTTCCATCAGAGCCTGTGCCAGCGCATGGAGCTGGTCGATGTGCTCCGTCAGGGTGCGGCGGCAGGTCTCGTAGGCCTCATCGATGATATCCCGCATCTCGCCGTCGATCTCGGCAGCGGTACTCTCGCTGTAGCCCTTGCCCTGGGTGAAATCACGGCCCAGGAAGGTCTCCTCCTGCGAGGTGCCGTAGACCACAGGGCCCAGGCGCTCGGAGAAGCCGTACTTGGTGATCATCTGGCGGGCAATGTTGGTTGCCTGCTGCAGGTCGTTGGAGGCACCGGTGGAGATATCCTCCAGGATCAGCTGCTCGGCCACACGGCCGCCCAGGCTGGAAACGATATCCTCGAACATCTCGCCCTTGGTCACGTAGCTGCGATCCTTTTCAGGCAGATACATGGTGTAGCCGCCAGCCTGGCCGCGGGGAATGATGGTGATCTCGTGCACGCGGGGATGGTGCTTGCAATAGAAGCCTGCCACGGCGTGGCCCGCCTCATGGTAGGCGGTCAGCTTCTTTTCCTCGGCAGTCACAACACGGCTCTTCTTCTCAGGGCCTGCCATGACCTTCATGGAAGCTTCCTCGATGTCCTCCATGGTGATGGCCTTGCGGCTGCGGCGGGCAGCCAGCAGAGCGGCCTCATTGACCAGGTTCTCCAGGTCAGCACCCGCAAAACCTGCGGTGCGCTGTGCGATGACCCTGAGGGAGACATCGGGAGCCAGAGGCTTATTCTTGGTGTGGACCTTGAGGATCTCCTCGCGGCCCTTGACATCGGGCAGGCCCACATAGACCTGACGGTCAAAGCGGCCCGGACGGAGCAGTGCCTTATCCAGAATGTCGGCACGGTTGGTGGCTGCCATCACGATGACACCATCGTTGGCCTCAAAGCCGTCCATCTCGACCAGCAGCTGGTTCAGGGTCTGCTCCCGCTCGTCGTGGCCGCCGCCCAGACCTGCGCCGCGCTGACGGCCCACGGCATCGATCTCATCGATGAAGATGATGCAGGGCATGGTCTTTTTGGCCTTATCAAACAGGTCACGCACACGGGATGCGCCGACACCAACGTACATTTCCACGAAGTCGGAGCCGGAAATGGAGTAGAAGGGCACCCCCGCCTCACCGGCACAGGCACGGGCCAGCAGGGTCTTACCGGTACCCGGAGGGCCCACCAGCAAAACGCCGTGGGGGATGCGGGCACCCAGCGTGTTGAACTTGTCGGGGCTCTTGAGGAACTCCACGACCTCCTTCAGCTCTTCCTTTTCCTCGTCCTCACCGGCAACGTCGGCAAAGGTCGCGGTCTTTTTGTTCTCATGCTCGTCCTTCACCTTGGCCTTGCCCACGTTCATGATACCGCCGCCGCCAGCGCCGCCGCGCATCATGGAGAAGAGCAGGAAGCCGGTGCAGCCCAGCATTCCCAGGTAGAACAGGATCTCCATCCAGGGGATGGACTCCTTCAGGGTGGTGTAATCGTACTCCATGGGCGCGGTCGGGTTGGCTGCGTCGTAGGAATCGATATACTGCTGGACGTTCTCGATGAACACATAGGCGTAGGGCAGCTTATAGCGCACCGTCACCGTACCGTCATCGTTTCTGGTCGCCCCCACGGAAGAGGCGGAGGAGGAGAACATATTGCTCAGCAGACCGCCGGAGGCCTGTGCGGCAGCGGTGGCACCTGTGGTTTCGGGCAGCTCCTGCTTGCCCTCCTTCAGCGTCAGGGTGATGATGCTGGTGTTGCGGTCCAGCGTAAAGGCTGTGACCTGATTGTTCTCAAAGTAGTGCACCACAGTTGAGTAGCTCATGGTGGAGCCGCCGGTACTGCTGTCGCTGGTGCCCAGCACCGACCAGATCATCAGGACACCGGCCAGTGCCAGCGCCAGGATCAGGGGATTAAAGCGAGGTCGTTTCGGTTGCAAAAGGGATCAACTCCAGTTCTAATTCGTTTTTGTTATGCGTAGATTTCCGGTTTCAGCACACCCACATAGGGCAGGTTGCGGTATTTCTCATCGTAGTCCAGACCATAGCCCACCACAAACTCGTCCGGCACCTGGAAACCCTCGTAATCGGGCTGGATGTCGGCCTTGCGGCGGCTGGGCTTGTCCAGAATGGTGCAGATCTTCACGGAATTCGGGTTGCGCATCTTGAGCATGGGCACCAGCTTGGAAAGGGTGACACCGGTATCCAGAATGTCCTCCACGATCAGCACGTCCTTGCCGGAAAGGTCGCCGTCCAGATCCTTGATGATCTTGACCAGACCGCTGGTGGTGGTGTTGCTGCCGCCGTAGCTGGACACGACCATAAAATCAATGCTGCAGGGGATGGTCACGGCCCGCATCAGGTCGGCCATAAAGACCACCGAACCCTTGAGGATGGAGACGAGGACAAGGTTTCTGCCCTCGTAATCCCTGCTGATCTGTGCACCCAGTTCGGCAACCTTGGCTTTCAGTGCTTCCTCACTGACCAGGATGTTCTTGATACCGTCATTCATGCTCATGGGTTGTTCCTCCATTTTCCAATTCCAGCTGCAAGACCTGTTCGGTCTCCTCGTCCGGGGCCAGCCCCTCGGCAAAGCCCTCCCCACAGACCCACAGGATCTCACTGCCCGCCGCCAGCAGCGGCAGGCCCTCTCGTATTCCGGCAGGAATGCCTGCCTCATTCATCCATTTGCGCAGGGGCTTGCTCAGCCCCCGCCCCGCAGGCCGGAACCGGTCTCCCGGTTGACGGGTGCGCAGCATAAGGGCAGAATATAACAAGGTTATTCTAGCATAATCCGCCCGATTTTTTAAGTCTTTTTTATGAACACCCTGTGTTTTTTCTCGAAAACCGCTTACAAAAAGCCGTGTTTTCAAGGTTTGGCCCCCGGGCAGAGCAAATTCCGCCCCATCGGCAGGGGCAAACGGCAGCGAAAACGCCGGGGCCGCAGCCGCTTCCGGCCGGCCCTCTTCCTGCCAGAGCATCCCGCTGCCTGCGCAGAAGCGGACCATATCGGTCAATTGCACCGCCCCGCTCCCCTGCTCCACCAGCTCTGCCAGCAGGCAGATGTACTTTTCCTCGGCATCCCGCACCGGGGCAACAAGGCTGTGGAGCGCCGCTTCCAAAATGATCGGGTCAGCGCCCTGCAGCGGCTCCAGCCGCCACGCCGCCCTGGCTTCCGGGGCCTTGCGGGCAGTCTGGGCTGCATCCAGACGCGCGATGGAAAGCAGCTGTTCTGCCTGCCTGGCAAAGTAGGCATCCACGCGGGCCGCCTTTTCACAGAAGCGGGCCAGATTTTTCTCTGCCGCATCGTTGACGCTGCGCAGGGCCGGAACGGCCCCATGGCGCAGGCGGTTGCGGGCGTAAGCATCGGACTCGTTCGTCTCGTCCGTCACCCAGCCCTGCTCAAAGGCGGCGCAGAGCGCTTCGGTCTCGGCCCGGGTCAGGCCCAACAGCGGGCGGCAGTAACCGGGCCGCCTGGGCCGGATGCCCCCTGCCCCGTGCAGCCCGGTGCCCCGGGCCAGCCGGAACAGCAGGGTCTCAGCCTGGTCAGTAGCAGTATGGGCCGTTGCAATGCAGTCTATCCCGCCTGCCAGCAGTTGGGCGAAGCAGGCATAGCGGAGTCTGCGGGCCCAGTCCTCCCCGGCATGGGGCGGCACAGTCATTCCCACATCTGCCGGGTGGAAGACTGTCAGCGGCACCCCCAGCCGGGCACACTCGGCCCGGACAAAAGCTTCGTCCCGGTCCGCAGTCTCGCCCCGCAGGCCGTGGTTGACGTGGCAGGCAGAAAGGGTATACTCAAAAGCTTCCCGCAGTTCCAGCAGCACCTGCAGCAGCGCCATGCTGTCGGCTCCACCCGAAACGGCAGCGCACAGGTGCAGAGCCCGGCCCGGCTCCGTAGGCGCAAACAGCTGCTCCTGCCGGGCAAGGTGCTCTACTTTAGCGATCAATTTTGATGTTTCGTCGTTCATCAGCGTTTGAAGTCCACATCCATAAAGCGGGTGTGTGCGCCATCCCAGCCCAGCGGCACCGTGCTGGTCTCGCCGTGGCGGTTCTTTGCCACGATGCACTCCGCGGTATCGGCATCCACCTCTGCCCCATCGGGGTTCTGGCTGGCGTAGTAGGAATCACGGTAAAGGAAAAGGACGCAGTCGGCATCCTGCTCGATGGAACCGGAGTCACGCAGGTCCGACAGCTGGGGCCGGTGAGAAGAGTTGTTGCCCTGCTTCTCCACCGCACGGGACAGCTGAGAAAGTGCGATGATGGGCACATTCATTTCCTTTGCCATGATCTTCAGGTTTCGGGTGATGGAGCTGATCTCCTGCACACGGTTCTCGCTGCGCTGGCCGGTGGTCATCAGCTGCAGGTAGTCGATAACGATCAGGCCCACATTGGGGCGGGTGGGGTCCTGATTGACCCGGCGGATCTTCGCCTTCATCTCGGTGATGGTGATGCCTGAGGTGTCGTCCATATAGATGGGGGCATCGTGGAGCTTTTCCGTTGCCAGTGCCAGATACTCCCAGTCCTCACTGCGAAGGGCACCGGTGCGGAAAGCCTGGCTGTCGATGCCTGCTTCCGCCGAAAGGATGCGGTTGGTCAGCTGCTCCTTGGTCATTTCCAGGCTGAAAATGGCCACCGGCACCTTTTGCTGCATGGCAACGCGGGTGGCAATGTTCAGCGCAAAACTGGTCTTGCCCATACCAGGGCGGGCGGCCAGAATGATGAGGTCGCCGCGGCCCAGGCCGGTCAGGACGGTATCCAGCAGACGGAAGCCAGTGGGGATGCCCTTGTACTTATCGGCATCCGGGCCGCTGATCTTCTGCAGGTTGGTCAGCGTCTCCACCATGCTGGAGGAAAGCGGGGTCAACGCGCTGGAATCCCGCCCGGAGCGGATCTCGTAGATGCGCTGCTCCGCATTTTCCAGCAGCAGGTCAGCGTCCGGCTCATCGCCCGCGTCCTGCAGAATGTCCTTGGCAACGCCCATCAGCTGGCGCACCAGATACTTTTCCTGCACGATCTGGGCGTAAGCCTTCACATTGGAGATGCTGGGCACCGTCTCGGCCAGACCGGTCAGATAGACTTTTGCCTCGTCCGCACTGGGGAACACGCCATCGGAGATGACGGCATCCAGCAGGGTGACAAAGTCGATGGTCTGATCTGCTGTGAACAGGCGCAGCATCTCAGAGTAGATCTGGGCGTTCTGCCGGGTGTAGAACATCTCCGGTCGGATGATCTCCACCAGATCGGTCAGGGTCTCAGGCTTGAGCAGCACCGCGCCCAGCACGCTCTGCTCGGCCTGCATATTGTAGGGCAGATTGATGCCCACACTCTCCAGATTCAGTTCATTGGAATAATGTCGTTGTTCGTTGGGCATGGTTCATCCCCCTCCATACTGGGCCAGCTTCCCAAAACGCCAAAAACGCCCCCTGAAGGCAGGGGGCGCAGATGGCGTTTCAATCAGGCCTGTTCTACTTCCACCATGATCTTGAAGGAAGCCACGACACCGACATACAGGCGCACCTTTGCGTTGAACACACCGGCATCCTTGATGTCCTTGGTCTCCAGCTCGATCTTCTTTTTATCAATGGGAGAACCGGCCAGCTGGGCCAGAGCCTCGGCAACTTCCTTGCCGGTGACCTTGCCGTGCAGGCGGCCGGATGCGCCGCCCTTGGCCTTGATGGTCACGGTCTTGCCCTCGATCTTTGCAGCCACAGCCTGTGCGGCGGCCACAGTTTCAGCCTCGTGGAAATCCGCAGCGGCCTCCTTGCCGCGTGCGATATTCACCGCAGAAGCATCGGCCACAGCGGCCAGCTTGCGCGGGAACAGAAAGTTGCGGGCGTAGCCGTCGGAGACCTCATGGATCTCATCCTTCTTGCCAATGCCCTTTACGTCCTGCTTCAGAATCACTTTCATGGTGTTATCCCTCACTTCTCACCGGGGAACCGGTGGATTTCTATGGCTAGTATACAGCAATTGCGCGTTTCCGTCAACGGTCGGGGGCTGCCGCATCTCCGGGAGCTTTCTCCCGCAAGTGAAACGGGCCATTCCATCGCCCGCCCTATTGCCGCTGCGCGGCAACAGGGTCCCACCCCAGCGGACACTTGCCGGAGAAACTCCCCTCGTGCGGCGATCAGCAGTTCACGCCAACTCTTTCCCCGCCACGTCCAGCGCAGCTTCAATGACCTTATCCATATCATAATACTTGTACTCGCCCAACCGGCCGCCAAAAATGACCTTTGTCTCGGCATCGGCAAGCGCTTTGTATTTTGCGTAAAGCGCGCCATTCTTTTCATCGTTGACGGGGTAATAGGGCTCATCGCCCGGCTTCCACTCGGCGCTGTACTCCCGGCTGATCACCGTTTTGGGCTGGGTGCCGAATGCAAAATGCTTGTGCTCGATGATCCGGGTATAGGGCGTTTCCGCATCGGTATAGTTCACCACCGCGTTGCCCTGGTAGTTGTCGGTGTCCAGCACCTCCGTCTCAAAGCGGACGCTGCGGTACTGCAGGGCCCCCAGCCGGTAGCCAAAGTAGGCATCCACCGGGCCGGTATAAACGACCTTGTCGGCCAGTGCGTTCAGGTTCTCCCGGTCGGCCAGATAATCCACGTTCAGCCGCACCTCGATGCCCTCCAGCATCTTTTCCACCATGGTGGTATAGCCGCCATCGGGGATGCCCTGATACAGCGCGTTAAAATAGTTGTTGTCGTAGGTAAAGCGGACCGGCAGGCGTTTGATGATGAAAGCCGGCAGTTCGGTGCAGGGGCGGCCCCACTGCTTGCCGGTGTAGCCTTTGATGAGCTTTTCGTAAATGTCCGTACCCACCAGACTGATGGCCTGCTCCTCAAGATTTTTCGGGTCGGTGATGCCCGCTTCCCGCTTCTGCTCCTCGATCTTTGCCTTGGCCTCGGCGGGGGTCACCACCCCCCACATCTTATTGAAGGTGTTCATATTGAAGGGCAGATTGTAGATCTCGCCGTGATAGTTGGCAACGGGGCTGTTGGTGTAGCGGTTGAACTCCGCAAACTGGTTCACATACTGCCACACTGCCTTGCTGCTGGTGTGGAAGATGTGGGCCCCATAGCGGTGGACCTGTATGCCCTCCACTTCCTCGGTGTAGATATTCCCGGCAATGTGGCTGCGCTTATCAATGACAAGGCACGTTTTGCCCGCCTTTTTTGCTTGCTGGGCAAACACCGCACCGTAAAGGCCTGCGCCTACGATGAGATAATCGTAATGGTTCATCCCTGCTTCTCCTTTTTTCTGGATTCGGGTTCATTTTTGGAGAGCGGCTTCTTCTGGCTCTCACGGTACTGGTCGATGGCGGTCTGGATGCGTGCCCGGGCTGCCTCGGGGGTGATATGCTTGAGCTGGGCCGCCGCCATGGTCTGGTGGCCGCCGCCGCCCAGGCTTTCCATGATGACCTGAACATTGACCGCCCCCAGACTGCGGGCCGAAATATTCACGCCGCTCCCCACCTGCACGGCCACAAAGCTGGCCTCCACATTCTGGATGGTCAGCAGGTCGTTGGCAGCCTGCGCAATGGCCACACGGGCCTCGGGGGGTACCTCGCCGCTCACCGAAATGGCACAGCTGCGGTACATCTGGGCAGCCTCCACAAGGTCTGCCTTGGCGTTGTACTCCACCATGGTCACATCAAAGAGCTGGCGCACCCGCTCCGTCTCCGCACCGTAGCGGCGCAGAGCGGCGGCGGCTTCAAACGTGCGCACGCCGGTGTGCAGGGTGAAGTCCCGGGTATCCAGCATAATGCCCGAGAGCAGGCCCTCTGCCTCCACCCGGCTGGGCTTGTCGTCCCGGTCGCCCACATATTGCAAAAGCTCCGTGACCAGCTCACTGGCCGAGGAGGAATAGGGCTCGTGGCAGACAAGGTCTGCATGCTCGATGAAGCCCACGCCCTTGCGGTGGTGGTCGATGACGGCCACCTTGCCGCACCTTTCCAGGATCTCCTTACTTTCCACAAGGCCCAGCTGGTATGTATCCACCACCACGCAGAGCGTTTTCTTGGAGATAATGGGCAGCGCCGCCTTGGGGTCGATGAAATCATCCGCCTGCCCGGCCCGGCACAGGGCATCGATCAGGCTGCCCGCCAGCGTGGCATCCCGCCTGACGGCGATCACCGCCGGAACATCGCAGATCTTGCAGATGCGCAGCACGCCCTCGGCAGCGCCGATGGCATCCAGATCGCTCATCCGGTGGCCCATGATGACCACATGGTCCGCCTCCTTGACAAGCCTGACCAGCTGGTCGGCCACGATGCGGCTGCGCACCTTGCTGCGCTTTTCCACGCCGTGGCTCACGCCGCCGTAAAAGGTGAAGCCGTCCGGGGTCATCTCAGCAGCCTGATCGCCGCCGCGGCCCTGCGCCATATCCAGCGCCTGCACGGCCATATCCTGGGCTTCCCGCAGGGTCTTGGCTCCGCGCCCGATGCCAATGGAGATGGACAGGTTCACGCTGGGGTCCAGAGCACGGATCTTATCCAGCACATCGTAGCCGCGCTGGGCGTACTGCTCCAGATGGCGCTCCTCCACCACGGCGATGTAGCGGCCGCTGGCAACGCGGCGCAGAAAGCCTGTGCCCCGGCCGATCATATCCTCCAGCACCCGGTTGATGCCCTCCAGCAGGCGGGCGCGCTCACTGTCCAGCATATCGCTGAACACATCGTCGTAGCCGTCCACCAGGAACACCATGTAACCCGGGCGGCTGGCCTTGTACTCCGTTTCGATCCTGCGCAGGGCAGTCTCCTCATTGAACACAAGCAGCGTCATGCTCTCGCTGCCGCCCGGCACGGTACTGCTGTGCACATTCCACACACCATCGGCCAGATTGAGCTGCTGCCCCTCCGGGGTGCGGGCCTGTGCGGTGTCCAGGCCGGGCAGCAGCTTCTGTGCCCTGCCTGCAAGCCGGTCCTCGCCGCCCAGCAGCGCCGTGCGGAAGCGGCTGTTATACCACAGCACCGTCTCGCCAGAAAGCAGAGCCGCCGGCTGAGAGAGGGATTCCAGGCTGTATTGGGTCCTGGAATTTTCAAAGCTGCCGCCAGCCACCCACTTGGCGGTCCAGCGCCGCAGCTGATACCGGAAAACGCAGATGCCGATGCCCCACAGCACCGCCAGCACCGCCAGCGCAGGCCAGCCCGCGGGCCGCTGCACCAGAAGCGCCAGTGTCAGCAGTGCACACAGCACTGCCAGCGCGGCGATCAGCATTTCCAACGTCCATCTCGGTTTTTGTTTCATGGGATCTTCTGCCTCCTGGTCTGCCTGCCCCGGCGGGGCGGCTTCCGGCTTATACCTCCATCAGAATGGGGAGGATCATCGGGCTGCGCTTGGTGCGGCGGTAGATATAGCTGCTCAGTGCCTCGCGCACGCGGGTCTTGACGCTGTTCCAGTCGCGCACATGCTCTTCCACGCAGCGATCCAGCGCGTTTTCCACAATGCTCTGGGCCCCGTCCATCAGGCTCTCGTTCTCGCGCACATAGACAAAGCCGCGGCTCACAAGGTCAGGCCCCGCCAGCACCTTGCCGGTCTTGCTGTCCACGGTAGCTACAATGATGACCAGACCGTCCTCAGAGAGATGCTTGCGGTCACGCAGGACCACATTGCCCACATCGCCCACGCCCAGGCCGTCCACCATCACAGCACCGGCGGTGACAGGCTCGCCCAGCTTGATCTCGTCCTGGCTCAGGATAACGTTGGAGCCGTTCTCGGCAATGAGGATGTTGCTGGTGGGAATGCCCAGAGACGCGGCGGTCAGGGCATGCTTTTTCAGCTGCTTGTACTCGCCGTGCACGGGCAGGAAATACTTGGGTCTGGTCAGGGTGAGCATCAGCTTCTGCTCTTCCTGGCAGGCGTGGCCGGAAACATGGACATCATACATGCTCTCGTAGATGACCTCCGCGCCCAGCAGGAGCAGACCGTTGACGATCTTGGTCACGCTCTTCTCGTTGCCGGGAATGGGGTTGGCGGAGATGATGATGAAGTCGCCGGGGCCCACCCGCACCTGACGGTGGCTGCAGGAGGCCATGCGGGAAAGGGCGCTCAGGGGCTCGCCCTGGCTGCCGGTGGTGATCAGCACCACCTGCTCCGGCGGGTACTGGTTCAGCTCATCCACGCTGATAAGGGTGCCCTCGGGGATGTGCATATACCCCAGCTCCTGCGCCATGGCAGTGTTATTGACCATGCTGCGGCCGCTGAACGCCACCTTGCGGCCATCCTCCACGGCCAGGTCGATGATCTGCTGGACGCGGTAGATGTTGGACGCAAAGGTCGCAATGATGATGCGCTTGTTCCGGGCACGGGCAAACAGGTTGCGGACACCGGCGGCCACCTTCTGCTCCGTGGCAGTAAAGCCCGGGCGCTCGGCGTTGGTGGAATCGCTCAGCAGAGCCAGCACACCCTTCTGGCCATACTCCGAAAGGGTGGTCAGGTCGGTCACGCCGCAGGCCAGCGGGGTGTAATCGATCTTGAAGTCGCCGGTCTGGATGATCGTTCCGGCAGGGCTGTCAATGGCAAAGGCCACGGAATCGGGGATGGAGTGGTTGACATGGATGGGCTCCACGGTAAAGCAGCCCAGCTTGATCTTCTGCTTAGGGGTGATCTCCACGAACTTGGTCTTGCCTGCCAGGCCGAACTCCTCCAGCTTGTTCCGGATGAGGCCGCAGGTCAGCCGGGTGCCGTAGATGGGCAGATCAAACTTCTGCAGCAGGTAGGGAATACTGCCGATGTGGTCTTCGTGGCCGTGGGTGATGAGCAGGCCCTTGATCTTGTCCTTATTCTGCACCACAAAGGTAAAGTCGGGGATGACCATGTCCACGCCGTACATCTCACTGTCTGGGAACACAAGGCCACAGTCCACAATGATCATATCCCCGTTGCACTCGTACACGGTCATGTTCTTGCCCACTTCACCCAGACCGCCCAGCGGGTAGATGTGGATGGGCACAGCGGCCTCCTTGGGCTGCTGAGAACGGCGGGGCCGCCGGTTATAATAAGGGCGGCGGGTGCGGGTACGCTTTTCCCCGCCGGATTCGCTGTTTCTGTTCGGATTGTTCTGAGCCTGAGCCGGGTTCTGTTCTTTGACCTGTGCCATGCGGTACCTCCAAAATCAATTACAAAACGCAGGCACACCCCTTTGCGGGCGGCCTGTCTGCTGTGAAGGAGCAGCAAACGCACCGCCGCTCCCATCGAAACCATCGTATAGAATTTTTCGCTTCCATGCCCGTTTTCGGCACTGGGATGGCCGGAACGGAGTAATTTCTGCCCTGTCAGTCCATCTGTTCGATGCGACCGCGGCACTGCCCCGTTCCGGCCGGACACACCGCATCGGTGCGCCCCTATACGCATTTTGTTACAAACAGTATAGTATTTCTTGTCCACTTTGTCAATTCAAAGCTTTGCCGGAAAAGCCGGGGATGATACGTTTTCCTCTTGACAGAACCGGAAAAATAGCTCTAAATAGAGGTATCCAAAAATTCAAGTTCCGGGAGAAACAGATGAAACAAGTCGAAGTTTACACCGATGGCGCGTGCAGCGGCAACCCCGGCCCGGGCGGCTGGGGTGCAGTGCTGCGCTACCGCTTCAACGGCAAGGTCTACGAAAAAGAGCTCAGCGGCGGCGATGCTTCCACCACCAACAACCGGATGGAGCTGACCGCCTTTATCGAGGCCCTGCGCCAGCTCAAGGAGCCCTGTGAGGTGCGGCTGTGCTCTGACAGCCAGTACGTCATCAACGGGCTGGAAAAGGGCTGGGCCAGGGGCTGGAAGCGCCGGGGCTGGAAAAAGTCCGACGGCTCCCCTGCTCTGAACCCCGACCTGTGGGAGCAGGCATTGGAGCAGGAAGCCCGGCACAAGATCACCTATGTCTGGGTCAAGGGCCATGCAGGCCACCCGGAAAATGAGCGCTGCGACCAGCTGGCCGTGGCACAAAGTCAGGCACACGGAGGGAGACAGGGACGATGAGCGATACATTTCTGCCCGGCAGCGGGTTCGATACCTATGAACAGCAGGACAAGGTGCTGGTGGGCCTGTGCGGCGGCACGGGCTGCAAAGCAGCTGTCCGCATTTTACAGCAGCAGGGCTTTGCGGTGATGGGCGCTGTGGTGCGTCTGTGCACCGATGACCCCGTTGTGGATGCCGCCAAGGAAGCCGCCAAGGCTCTGGGCATCGAGTGCATCACCCTGAATGCCAGCGAACTGGCCAGCCAGCTGGCCGAGGAGACCGCTGCCCCGGCCGACCTGCGCTTCCCCGCCCTGCTGGCGGCGGCTGACCGGCTGGGCATCCAGTACATTGCCACCGGCCACCGCGCCCGGGTAGAGACCGGTGCGGACGGCGTGCACGTCCTCTGCCCTGCCGAAATTGCGGACGAGAGTGCCCGGCTTGCCGCCCTGCCGCAGGAAACGCTGGGCCGGCTCATCCTGCCCTTGGGCGATTTCAGCCCCGAGGATGTGGCTGAGATGGCAGCAGAATAAAAAAACAAAAGAGATGCACCCCGCCTTTCTGAAACCGGTTCAGGGAGCGGGGTGCATCTCTTTTTGCTCTGTTCTATTTCATCGTACAACGCTCAATGGAAGTCATCCGCTTACTTTGCGAAGATCTGGATCCAGTTGTGGCCCCACTGAGAATTGGCATCGTAGTTGTAGCCAAGGCACATATACTTGGCGGCGGGGTCCATGATATTGACACGGTGGCCTTCCGAAGCCATCCAGTCTGCAACGACCTTTTCGGGCGTGGTCTCGCCCCAGGCGGCATTCTCGCCGGTGGCGGTATCAGACACACCGTATTCCTTCAGCACGGTGAAGCAGTTGGTGCCATCGGGGCGGGTGTGGGAAGCGACCTTTGCCACTTCCTTTGCGCGCTCATCGGCGGCGGCCTGCAGCTTGGCATCGCCCATGGCCAGAGGTGCCAGATTTTCCTTTGCGCGCTCAGCGTTGACCAGCGCCAGCACTTCCTGTGCGAAACCGTTCTCACTGGTGCCGCGGGCGTAGGTGAAGATCATCACCCAGTAATTGCCGTACTCGCCGCCCTCGTAGTAGCCAATGCCAACGGAGGTGGCATCCTTGTCCAGCATCCGCTCCTTGAAGAAATCGTAGCGATTCCAGGCGGCGACCACGTCCGAAGCATTCTCAGCAGCTGCCCAGTAGTTCTCGCCCACAGAAACATCGTCCACACCGTACTCCGGCAGGATGGTGAACTCGCGGCTGCCATTGGGGCGGTTGTGGGAGTAATTGACGGTAAGTTCTTCTGCACGGGCCTGTGCGGCAGCATTCAGTGCGCTGCTGCCCATGCTCAGAGGAGCCACACCGGCCTGTGCACGCTCTGCGTTGACGAGCTGCAGCAGCTCATCGGCCTTGGAAGCTGCGTGTGCGGGCATTGCCAGAACAAGCATCAGGCAGATGAATGCGGCGCAGCAGACCAGATTCTTCAGGACTTTCATCGAAGCGTTACGCATGGTGTTGAACCTCTTTTGTGTTGCCCCATGAAAAAAGGTGTCGATTGCTGGTATACTCGGCAATCGACACCTGATGCTTCAGATGAAGGTCACTCAACACCCAATCCCCGCTGTGGAGACCCTCAGGTGATGAGAAGCAACTGGCTGCCATTTTACAGGCCCTATAGCTTTGCGTCACAGCCTTTCGACTGCTTTGCCGAGGATATTCAGTTTTGCGTGCCTTTCTTCTTTTGGGAAGAAATTTGAGAACGAAAAAAGGTGTTGTTCTGCAATACACTCAGCAAAACAACACCCAGAAAATCTAAGCAGGTCGCCCAAAGAAAGATTTCTTTGAGAAGCAGCTGGCTGCCATTTTACAGGCCCTGTAGCTTTGCGTCACAGCCTTTCGACTGTTTTGCCGAGAATATTCAATTCACCTTGAGGAACTGTTTCCATTTCCTCGACATTATCCTACCACATCGGGCAGAACCTGTCAACTGTTTTGGAGCAGCCTTCTCAAAAATCCGCTTTTTTGAAGAGTTCTTCCGTTATGCCTGCACCTCTGCCGCCTTTTTGCGCAGCTGGTCGAGGTCTGCGGCATCCGGGTGAGCCAGCGCCTTGTCAAAGTTCTCGATCAGCATTTCGAGATTGGGTGCATGGTTGGGCTGCTGCAGCATCTTTTCATACTGCTGGCGCACGGTCATGGGCATCTTGCCCTGGCACATATAAGTTCCAATGACCGTGTTGCTCTCATCCAGCGACTTCTGCACCGCCGCCAGGATCTGCTCAAAATATTCCGCACTGCCGCCAAAGCCTGCGGTGCCGAACAAAAAGACCCGCTTCCCCTTCAGGGTCTGCAAAAAGGCGGTGAGGGTGTCATCGGCATGGCCCTTGTCCGTCCAGAAGCCGATGTAAAGGGTCTCAGCCTCCAGTGCCTCCGGGGCCGGTGCTCCGAAGTAGGTGCACTCATTCTGGGGCAAGCTTGCGCGAAGGGTGTCGGCCAGCAGGCGGGTGTTGCCGGTCTTGCTGCTGAAAACGATGGCGTAGCTCATGGTCATTCTCCTTTGTTCTCTTTGAGATCAGATGCTGCCCTGTTCTTTTGCGTTCAGGGCATCATAGATACAGCGGGTGCCCTGATGGGCGATCAGGCCGCCCAGGCACTTCTTGTTGCAGCGGACACAGCGGTGGATCTTTGCCGCATTGCCGCTCTGCAGTTTGTTGACCCAGTTGGGGTCGGCCAGCAGCTGGCGGCACATTGCCGCGCACTGGATGCGGCCGCTGGCAAGCTGCTGCTCCACAAAATCGGGGTCGTTCAGGCCGCCCACACCGCAGAGCGGCACGCTGGTATACCGGCGCACCTCATCGCAGAACTTGAGGAAGCAGCCGGTCTCCTTGAACTCGGGGTGGCTGGCCGGCGGGATGGTATTTTCCAGCGCAGAGTGGTTGGCCAGTGTCACATGGAAGCTGGTCACGCCGGCCTGCACCAGCAGGGGCACGAACACGGCCAGTTCCTCCTCCACCACACCGGCGTTGCCGTAATGGGGGTTCTCCTGCCGGACAGCCAGCTTGTAGTCAATGGCCATGCCGGGCACAGCGGCGTGCACTGCCTTGACAGCTTCCACGGCAAAGCGGGCGCGGCGCTCGGCACTGCCGCCGTATTCATCGGTGCGGTGGTTGAAGATGGCGGAAGAGAAGCTGCCGCACATCCGGTCGCCGTGCACCTGCACCATGTCAAAGCCCGCCTGCTTTGCCAGCACAGCAGCCTTGCCAAAGCCCGCGATGATCTGATGGATCTTTTTCTGGGACATCTTGGTGATGTAGGGGCCCACGGCATCGTTCATCCGCTCCCGCAGCTGGTCGGGGGTGATCTTTTTCATCAGCATCCCCGGGATGCACTTGATGATGGACATCATGTCGGTATCGGTCTGGTGGAGCTGGGCGCAGACCTTGCAGCCGTATTTGTGGGCAGTCTCGCAGATCTGCTGATAGAAGGCAAAGCCCTTTTTGTCAAACAGGGACTTCTCGAACCGGCTCTTGGCCACCGGCACGTCGCCGATGATGATCATGGCGCAGCCGCCCTTGGCCAGCCGCTCCATCTCCGCCAGATATTCCTCGTCCGAAAGGCCGAAGGTGGTGGGGGCAAAGATGATGCGGTTCTTCAGCTGCATTCCACCGTAATCAATGGGGCTCAGGATGGTGTCGTACATGTTACACACTCTCTTTTCTCGTCCGTGCTGCCTTTTGCAGCAGGCTCAGGAGCTGGTGCTGTTCCTCTTCGGTCAGCCCGCTCAAATTTTGTGCATCCCAATCAAAAAATACCTGGTGGCAGGTCCGGAATGCTCTCTCACCCGCCGGGGTCAGCCCCAAATGATAACTGCGGCCCTGCTTTTCCCGGGTCATAAAGCCATCTTCCACCAGCTTGATCACGCTGCGCTGGCAGTGGCCCCAGTCCAGGTGCAGGTTTTTGGTCATCTCAGCCGGGGTGCAGCCGGGATGTTTGCCCACGTAGATCACAAAATACATCATGCCAAAGCTCAGGCCAAACTCCTGCAGCTGCTGGGTGGTGTAGGCTGCGAACTGCTTGTAAAACTCCATCGCGTAGAAGGATATGGTCGATTGGATCACTCTTTGCATCTCCTTTACTTGACAAGGTCTAGTATAATCACATTACTTGATAAAGTCAAGTATTTTTTTCAAAAAAATTCTCCCTGCTCCGTATTTCTGTTTCGGGAGCAGGGAGAGAACGATTCTTTTGCCTCAGACCAACGGCATGATATTTTCCGGGGCGGCAGCAAGGCAGGCGGGTGCTTTTGGCGGCGGGGCCGCCATTGTCTCCTTGGACACCTTCCACCACAGGCGGGCCTCACCGCCGGGCAGGGTGAAGATCATGTTCCAGTCAAAGGGATTCTCACTGGTGGTGACAGCCTGCACCGGCAGGCTGTTGGGGGTGCCGGGAGCGCAGGGCGCAAAATCATGGGCGCGGATGCCCACGGCACAGCAGCCCTCGGGCACCGGCAGAGCCACGGTCAGCGGCTGTTCCCAGCCCGCCAGATGAACGGTATGCTCCCCCACCCGGGTGCAGGGCAGAATGTTCTTGCAGCCGGTCAGGCGGGCGGCGGCACGGGTGCGAGGGTCGGCAAAGACCTCCTTGGTCGTGCCTGCCCGGAGCACCTCGCCGCTGTCCATCACGATCATCTCCCTGCACAGGCGGTAGGCCTCGTCCCGGTTGTGGGTCACCAGCAGGGCCGTGCCCGCAAACCCGGCCAGCAGGCTGCCCACTTCCCCCTCCACCTCCTCGCGCAGATAGCTGTCCAGCGCGCTGAAGGGCTCGTCCAGCATCAGGATGCGGGGTTTGGCCGCCAGGATGCGGGCCAGGGCGGCACGCTGCTGCTGCCCGCCTGAAAGCGCGCCGGGCAGGCGCTTGGCCAGTTCTTCCAGCCGCATGGCACGCAATGCCTCGGCACAGGCAGCCCTGCGGGCGGCAGGGTCCTTTTCCTTTTTCAGGGCACAGAGGATATTCTGTTCCACGGTCATGTTGGGGAACAGGGCGTAGTTCTGGAACAGCAGACCCACATTGCGCTGCTGGGGCGGCAGGTCGATGCCCTGAGTGCTGTCGAACAGCACCCGGCCATCCAGCACGATGCGTCCCTCGTCCGGCCGGACGATGCCTGCAATGCAGCGCAGGGTCATGCTTTTGCCGCAGCCGGACGCGCCCAGAAGGGCGGTGGCGGTATCCCCCGCCGTGAACGCAGCGTGGAGGGTAAAGCCATCAAACCGCTTGGTCACATTTACTTCCAGGCTCATGCGCGCTTTCCTCCCTGCTTCTGCCTGCGTTCCAGCAGGTTCACTGCCAGCAGCACCACCGCCGAGATAACGATATCCACCAGCACCCACTGCATGGCCCCGGCTTCATCGTTGGTGCGCCAGAGCTGGTAGACCGTGGTTGCAATGGTGGCCGTCTTGCCCGGCGTGTAGCCTGCGATCATGCTGGTGGCACCATATTCGCCCAGCGCACGGGCAAAGGCCAGCACCGTACCGGCCAGAATGCCCTGACGGCAGCAGGGCATCCGCACCCGCCAGAAGATCCAGGTGTTGGAAAGTCCCAGCGTCTGTGCCGACCAGGCCAGCGTTTCGTCAAAACTCTCAAAGGCACCGCGGGCCGTGCGGTACATCAGCGGAAAGGCCACCACGATGGAAGCAAAGATGGCGCTGTACCAGTTCATCACCAGCTTCACGCCGAAATGTTCCATGAAAAAGATGCCCAGCGGCCTTTTTGCGCCGAACAGCAGCAGCAGGAAATATCCCACGACCGTGGGCGGCAGCACCATGGGCAGGGTGAGCACCACATCCAGCACGCCTTTGAGCACGCGCGGGAGCTTTGCAATGTAGTAGGCCGCAAAGATGCCTAAAAAGAACACCGCCGCGCAGCTGATCAGCGCAATGCGCAGGCTGTTCCATAAGGGATACCAGTCCATACCATTCCCCCAGCGGATGCTTACAGTGCGGTGAAGCCGACGCTCTCGAACACAGTCGCAGCCTTGTCGGTGCGCAGGTAAGCCAGGAACTCCTTGGCAGCCTCGGCATGGAGGGCGTTCTTCATCACAGCGGCGGGGTAGATGACCTGACCGCACATTTCCTTGGTGGCCTCGTCCACGGGGGTCAGACCGGCGCTGTACGCATCGGTGCAGTAAACGACACCGGCATCCACGCTGGCCTCGCTGACCTGAGTGGTGACTTCCTTGACGTTGGAGCCGTAGGTGATGACACCGGCAGCAGCCAGAGCTGCCTCATCCAGATCATAGTAAGCCAGGATCTTCTGGGTGTACTGACCCACGGGCACATCGCTGTTGCCCATGCAGAACAGGATATCCTCTGCCTTCAGGTGCTCAGCCAGGCTGTCGAAGCTGTCGATCCCCTTGTCGCTGCCCTCGGGTACACAGAGCACGACCTTGTTCTCCAGCAGATCCACACGGCTTTCGGCATCCACAAAGTCCAGGCCCTCGGTGTTCCCCTCAGCGGAAGCGGTGCTGTCCAGCTGGTTCATCTGCTTCTGACCGGCGGAGATGAACAGGTCGCAGTCCGCACCCTCCTGGATCTGGGTCTTGAGGGTTCCGGAAGAGTCAAAGTTGAAGCTGAAGGTCACGCCGGGGTTCTCTGCGGAGTAGGTCTCGGCAATGGCGTTCAGGGTCTCGGTCAGGGAGGCGGCAGCAAAAACGATCAGCTCCATGCTCTCGCCGGAGGCAGCCTCAGAGGAGGCGGCAGCGGAGGATGCGGTGGCAGATGCAGTGCTGCTGGAGGAGCCGCCGCAGGCGGTCAGAACAGCAGATGCGGATGCGATGCCGGCAGCGCACAGGAAGCCGCGGCGGGAGATCATAGTTTTCATAGTCTTGCTCCTTACAGTGGGTATGCTTTTGTTGTACTTTTATTTTTACGCCCGGCACCAAAAGCAGCGCCTCGGCGGTAAAACAGGCTTATTTGCGGGCGCACTCGCCGTCCAGCCCGGCGGCAATGCGCACCCCGTGCTCTAGGCTGGGCAGGATGTACTCCAGATTCTCTTTCACGGCCTTGGGGCTGCCGGGCAGGTTGACGATGAGGGTCTTGCCCCGCAGCACGCTGGCGGCACGGCTGAGCATCCCGCGCGGGGTGATGCTCAGGCTGTGGTAACGCATGGCCTCAGCAATGCCGGGGGCGTTGCGGTCAGCCACGGCATAGGTGGCTTCCGGGGTGATATCCCGGGGGGCAAAGCCGGTGCCGCCGGTGGTCAGGATCAGGTTGACCTGACGGCCATCGGCCAGCCGGATGAGCTGTGCTTTCAGGGCCTTTGCCTCATCGGGCAGGATCATGGTCTCCTCCACCTGATAGCCTGCAGCGGTGAGCATCTCCACGATCAGGGGGCCGCTCTTGTCCTCACGCTCACCCCGGCTGCCCTTGTCGGAAAGGGTGATGACGGCAGCGCGCAGGGGCGGATTTTCCGGCGGGGGCAGCAGGGTCACCTCGTCCCCCACATGGATCTCTCCGCCTTGCAGCACCCGGGCAAACACGCCCTCCCGGGGCATGATGCACTCGCCGGTCTTCTGCTTGATGACGCAGTCGTTGTGGCACTCTTTGCCGATCTGAGTCATTTCCAGTACCACGTCCCCAATGGCAAAGCGGCTGGTCACGGGCAGATTGCGGAAATCGTAGCCCTCCACCACCAGATTCTCGCCAAAGGCACCGTAGTCCACCCAAATCTTCTTGCGGAAGTTCTCGATCTTTTCGGCACTCAGCAGGCTGACCTGACGGTGCCAGTTCCCGCCGTGGGCATCGGTCTCAATGCCCCATTCCGGGGTCAGGCGTGCACTTTCCACTTCGGTCTTGACCGTGCCCCGCTGGGGGCTGGTGCAGATCGCCAGAAGTTTTCCCATAGATTTATCCTCCAATTCGGTACATGCCCCTGGTCGCGGGGATGTCCTGTTTCAATTCAAAATGATGTTCCTGGGGCTTTTCCCAGATGGTGGTACGGATGGCAGTCAGCAGCTCTTCGTCAGACGCGCCACTGCGCAGCAGGGCTTTCAGGTCACACCCGGCCTCACTGGCAAGGCAGGGGCGCAGAAAGCCCTGACTGGTCAGCCGCACCCGGTTGCAGGAGGCGCAGAACTTGCCGTGGACAGCGGCGATGAAGCCGATGTCCCCTTTCCAGCCCGGTACAGTGTAATAGACCGCCGGGCCATCGCCCAGCGCAGCACACGCTGCCCCGGGCAGCGGGGCCAGCTCCGGCCAGCGCCTGCGGAAGCGGGTCAGCAGTTCCGGACCGGAGATACAGGGCATGGCTGCCCCGTAGCCAATGGGCATCATCTCGATGAACCGCACCTGCAGGGGCTTGTCCTGTGCCAGAGCGGCCAGCGCTTCCAGCTCGCCCTCGTTCACGCCCACCTGAGGCACGCAGTTCAGCTTGACCGGGATGCCGCTTTCCAGCGCGGCATGGACGCCCGCTTGCACGGCGGCAAATTCATCCCGGGCTGTGATCTTTGCAAACAGGGCGGGGTCCAGCGTATCCAGACTGATGTTCACGCTGTCCAGCCCGGCCTCCAGCAGGGCGGGCAGCTGCTGTTCCAACAGGACGGCGTTGGTGGTCATGGTGACCTTCCGGATGCCGGGGATGGCTTTCAGCCCCTTGACCAGCTGCTCCACGCCCTTGCGCACCAGCGGTTCGCCGCCGGTGACCCGCACGGTATCCACCCCGCACCGGGCAAACAGAGCGGCGAGGCGCAGGAATTCCTCGTAGGTCAGGATATCCTCCCGTTCCAGCTTGTCCACGCCATCCGGCATACAGTAGCGGCAGCGCAGGTTGCACAGGTCGGTCACGGAAAGGCGGAGATAATGGATATTGCGGCCCTTGGAATCAAACATAGCCGCCCTCCGCCCGGATGTAATGTCCGCTCTTGCCGCCGGTCTTTTCCACCAGATGGATCTCGCCCAGCTCCATGCCCTTATCCACGGCCTTGCACATGTCATAGATGGTGAGCAGGGCGGTGGAAACGCCGGTCAGGGCTTCCATCTCCACGCCGGTCACGCCGCTGGTCTTGACCGTGCAGCGCGCTTCCACAGCCCGGCGCTCGGGCAGCAGGTCAAACTCGATCTGCACCTTGGTCAGCGGCAGCGGGTGGCACAGGGGGATCAGCTCGCTGGTGCGCTTGGTGGCCATAATGCCGGCCACCCGGGCCACACCCAGCACATCGCCTTTTTTCACGGTACCGCTTTCCACAGCGGCAAAGGCTTCCGCATTCATGGTAATGATACCGTGGGCCGTGGCCTCCCGGGCCGTGACGGGCTTTTCGCTCACGTCCACCATCACGGCGTTTCCGGCGGCATCAAAATGTGTCAGATTATTTTCACTCATATTTTTTCACCTTAGTTAAGCTCCCCCTTCGGGGGAGCTGGCAAAGCCGAAAGGCTTTGACTGAGAGGGTTTCAGCAGTGTCCGAAGCCGCAATTGGGCCAGTGGCACTCGGCGCAGCCCAGGCAGAGGCCGCCCTCGCCCAGACGGGCGATATCCTCGGCGGTGATGGGGTCATCGGCCAGCAGGCGGGGCAGCAGCAGGTCAAAAATGGTGCGCTTGGCGTACATCACACAGCCGGGCAGGCCGCAGACCGGCACACCGTCCAGATAGCTGACCAGGAACATGGCACCGGGCAGCACGGGCGCGCCGTAGGTAACGATCTCGGCCCCGGTGTTCCTGATGGCCAGCGGGGTGCGGTCGTCCGGGTCCACGCTCATGCCGCCGGTGGTAAAGATCAGCTCACAGCCTGCGGCCTTTGCTTCCAGAATGGCGGCCGTGATGCCCGCCGGGTCATCGTCGCAGACCTTGTGGAAGGCCATCTCACAGCCATACACCGCCAGCTTTTGCTCGAGGATGGGAGTAAACTTGTCCTCAATGCGGCCCTTGAACACCTCGCTGCCGGTGGTGATAACGGCAAACTTCTTCTGGTGGAAGGGCAGCACGTTCAGGATGGGCTTCGGCCCGGCAGCAGCCTGCATGGCCTCCATCTTCTCCTGCTCAATGACCAGCGGGATGATGCGGGTACCAGCCAGCTTGGCTCCCTTTTTCACAGGCAGATCGCCGTGGATCGTGGCGATCATCATCTGGGGGGTGCTGTTCACTGCCAGCAGGGCCCTGCGGTCGATCTTGAGCAGACCGTCGCAGTCGGCGATCAGTTCGATCTTGCCCTCCCGGGGCTCGGTGCCGTGGATATTCTGACCGGCAGCGGCCTTGTAGAGCAGGGCGGCAGCTTCGTCCTCGTGGAGGATGCCTGGCTTTTTCTCCCAGACATAGAGGTTTTCCTTGCCGATGCTCAGCAGCACCGGAATATCCTCGGGCTGAATGATGTGGCCCTTTTTGAAGCGGGCCCCCTTGAACTCACCCGGGATGATCTGGGTGATATCGTGGCAGAGCACCTGCCCTGCCGCGTCTTCGGTACGGATCAGTTTCATGGTTTCTTCCTCCCCCTGTTACAATGCAGGCATCTGTGCAGCGATCCAGTCGGCCAGCGCTGCGGGCTCGTCCAGTGCAAAATCCGCGCCCGGAACATCCCCCACGATGGCCAGCGGCTCAAAGGAAATAGGCTCCTCCGAGACAGCCTTGCGCACCACCTCGATCTTAGGCCAGCCGCTCTCCTTGAAGCCCTCCATCAGCACCAGATCATAGCCGTGGCGCTCAAACAGGGCCAGCAGATCCTGCTCGTTCAGGCGGAATTCTTCCGTCAGCAGGTAGCGGCTGCCCGAAAAGACCGCCACGCCCTCGGCCCCGGCCTCCCGCAGGCGGAAGCTGTCGGTGCCCGGCACGTCGGGGGTGAAATCGTGGCCGTCATGCTTGATGACACCCACCTTCAGGCCCCGTGCCCGCAGCAGGGGGATGAGTTTTTCCAATAACGTCGTTTTGCCGCTGTTGTGCGCACCGCTCACGGCCAGCACAGCCGGGCGTTTCAGGCTCAGCTCGGCAGCAAGCGCCTGTTTCTTTTCACTGTACAAAGTTCAGTACCTCCACTTCTTCGCCCGGAGCCACCGGGCCGCTGCCCGCAGGCAGCTCCACCAGGCAGTTGCAGCCCATCATGGCCGACAGACTGCCCGAGGAATGCGCCTCCGCGTTGCCCTCGCCGGGGATCTCCACCAGGCCGCCCAGCGCTCTGGCCCGCAAGAAGCGGGTTCCCTTGCTGGGCTTGGAAAAGCCGGTGGTCAGCCTGCCCCGGGTGTGCACCGGGATGCAGTCCTCTTCCCGCCGCCCTGCGGCCCGCAGCAGGGCCGGAACGGCATACTGCTCCAGCGTGGCAGCAGCGGCAAAGGGATTGCCGGACAGGCAGAACACCAGCTTTTCTCCCACCTGTGCAGCGATCATGGGGCTGCCGGGCTTCTGGGCCACCCCGGCAAAAACAGGCTCCGCGTGCAGCATTTCCAGCACTGTGGGCAGGTAATCCTTCTGCCCCACCGAAACACCGCCGCTGGTGATCACCGCATCACACCGGGTAAGCAGTTCTTTCATCCGGGCGGCGATCTCCTCCGGGTCATCCGAGCAGTGGGTGCGCTCCACGGCAAAGCCCAGCTGCCGCAGGCGGGCGGCATTCTGGATCCCGTTGGCATCGTAGATCTTGCCGGGAGCCCAGGCCTCACCCGCTTCCAGCAGCTCACTGCCGGTAGCAAGCACGCCCACGGTCATGGGGCGGAAGACCTCGGCATCCGGGATGCCCTGACCGGCCAGCACACCGATGTGCGCCGGGGTCAGCACAGTTCCGGCGGCGGCAATGGGGGCACCGGCGGCGATGTCCTCACCCCGGAACACCACATTGGCGTTGGGCTGGAGCCGGGCGTAAATGCGCACCTGCTCCTCCCCGCCATCGGTCAGCTCCTGCATCAGAACGCAGTCCGCGCCCGAGGGCAGGGGTGCGCCGGTCATGATCCGGGCAGCACACCCGGCAGGCAGGGCAGCGGCGGGGGCATCCCCGGCGTAGAGCTTCATCACCACCGGCAGGGTGACAGGGGTCTCCTCCCCCGCCCCGGCCGTGTCGGCACTGTGAAGGGCATAGCCATCCAGAGGGCTCCGGTCAAAAGGGGGCTGATCCATCCGGGCGCACAGGTCCCGGGCTGCGATCCGCCCACAGGCATCATCCAGCGGCACCCGCTCCGTGGCAGGCACCGGGAGAGCCGCAGCAGCATCCAGCACCCGGCGCAGGGCCTGGGCTGGCGTGCAAAAAGGCTGTTTCATTGCAAAAATCCTCCATCGCTCCCCGGGGCACAGTTTGCCCGCTATGGCCCGGACAAACTCCCGGGGAGATCTCTTTTCGATCGGCAGGTGAAAAAAAAGCGGAGACGTTCTGACCGAAAATCAAAACGCCCCCGCAAAAAACCGAACATGGCCCGGAGCGGCAGCCTGCAGGCCGCCACGCCAAGGGAGCCGCTTCCTTTTCCGCTGTTGCAGCAACGGGAAGGAGGCAACGCTCCGGAACGGTGGATGGGAGGAGTTCTTTTTTTCAAATTGCAGCGTTTCTTCTGCGGGAAGGCGGCCAGGTTTCCCCTGCCACCCTTGAATGCCGGCGTTGGCCCTTAGCATTGCGGCGCGGTGTCCTGCCCCCTGCGGGGTTTAGACAGCCTTGCTCAAAGAAGCTCTTGTACCCTATTCAATTGTGTATGATCTTTTAGTCGCAGAAATCATCCACATCGCTGATGGCTTTTGCATAGCGGCGGGTGAGGTGCTGGGTGGAGAAGAGGAACCGCTCGTTCTGATTGTTGGTCAGCTCTTCGATGTCGGCAAACTCCGGCCTGCCCTGCATGGTCTTCCAGGTCTGCTCGATCTCCTCCGGCGCAAGGCCGTAGGGGGAGCGCTGGAAATACTTCAGCGGGGTGGCACTGGGGTAGACCCGTGCGTTGAAGCGCACCATCTCAGCAAACATGACACAGAGGTCTTTGTCCTCAATGAGCTGGGCGATCATGGCGTAGTTGTCGCTCATGTTGGCGTTGGAGTAATAGTAGGTATCCTTTGCGCCTGCACGGACAACGATATCCTCGCACTGGGGGTCCTGCGGCATCTGAGCCAGCAGCTCGTCGGCGTTCTCCACCTCACTGACCAGCAGTGCGTGGGGCGTGACAAGCGCGGCGGCGCTGCGGGAACGGATGTAACCGGCCAGCTCCTGCGCGGGGGTCAGCTCCGGCAGCTCCGGCGCGGTCTTGGTGGGCTGATCCGCAAAGGGATCGTTTTCAGCCTCTGGCTCGCCGGCCAGAAAATCCAGCAGCTGAGGCTTTGCGGCCTCGTCCTGCACAGTTTCGGCGGCTTCGGGTGCGGCCCCGGCAGCCTGCATTGCTGCAAGCTCTGCGGTCTCCCGCTCCACGGCGGCGATCACATCCTCGCCGGTCTTGGCGGCGCTGCCGTCAAAGCTGCTGCCCGTTTCCTTCAGGCGGCGGGCCGTCTCGCTGGCGGCATTGATGTCGAACACCTCTGCCTTGGGCTTTTTCTTAGCGGCCAGCTCTGCCTTCTGCAGGTCCAGAACGGCCTGCTCCGGGTCCACGCTGCTGTCCATAGTGGTGGTGTAGCCGGGTTTACGTCTGCCAAACAACATGACGATCGTACCTCTTTCTATGGGATTTATTCAGCTGCTGCGGTGTTCTGGGCGTAGATGCCGCGCTTTTCCAGATCATCGGCCATGTCAGCCAGATCATACTTCTCCAGCGTCTCGCGGGTGGGCACACCGGTGGTGCGGTCCCAGCCAAAGACGTCGTAGAACAGATCCTTTGCCTTCTCCATGTCGGCACGGTCCAGCTTGGTGGTGCCTTCCTCAAATGCCTTGAAGTCGGGGTCCTTATCGAACACCCAATCGCAGATGGCATCGTGCTCCTGACGCAGGTTTGCGCTGCCGCAGTTCTGCTGGAAGCTGATGGCGGTCATCGCGCGCAGCATCTGGGTGATGCGGGCGCCGTCCTCCTGCAGACCGGCCTGGGTATAGGTCTCGCCGGTAACAGCAGTCATAAAGTCTGCCTGCAGGTCCAGATCGCCGTGGTAGTCGCGCTCCTTGGAGGGAGACTGGGTCATGGGCCACATCCAGTTGCACAGGGTAGCGGAGTCGTGGAAGTTCTTATCGTTGACGCAGTAGGCAGCCAGCTTTGCCTTGTTCTCGTTGATGGGAGTGTAGGCCTTGGCCTTATCGTAGCAGCCCTCGCCGAAGAAGTCCTCCATGACTTTCTTGGTCACCTCATAGGGAGCACCGGAACCGGTCTCGCAGACGATCTCGTGGATCATGCAGTCACGGTTGTAGACGAGGTTGTACAGCATACCAACCTGCCATGCCTCAGCAGGGCCGTGGTGGTTGGGGAAGCCGTTGTAGATCAGGTTGGAGTTGGTAGCGCCGTCGTCGCGGTCCAGCCAGCTCTTGGGCAGGCCGAACTTTTCCATCATGGCCAGCGTGCCCTTGGCGATGACGGACAGGTCGCCCTCGCCGTAAGCCATGCGGCGGATCAGCTCGACCTCCCAGCGGGGATCGCCGGCCTTCTCCCACTCCCAGGGCAGAGAGTCGTACTCGGCCTCGCTGATGTACTTGGTGGCCTCCTCACGGGGCATCCGCAGGATCCACAGCAGGTCGCGGTTCAGGTTGCCGTAGTTGTCCCACAGGCCCATATCGTCCACAGCATGAGACCATGCCAGGTTGATGACCATGGTGCCGTCGCCCTCGTACTTGAAATCGTGCACGCCGTCCGGATAGACGCGGGTGCCGTACAGCACGGGCATACAGGTGTTGGAGTTGTGGGTGGGCAGGTCGTAATCGGCCAGCGGATCCACATCGTACTCGGTGTAGCAGCGGATGGGGCAGGAGGAGCAGCCGCCGTTCTTCACGGTGTACTCGGCAGCCGGAGCGCCGAAGTCGAAGTAGCCCTTGAAGCAGCGCAGAGCCACCTTGTTGATATCGTTGTAGGGCTGCTCGCCGGTATCCACGGGGCCGCCGGGAGCCTTCTTCCACATACGGCCGGGCGCGCCGGACCAGCGGTTCTTGCCGGAGGTGGCGCTGTACTCTGCCCAGCTCTGGGGCTGTGCGGGCACGTTGTGGTTGTTGTTGCCGCCGATCAGGTTGCCCATCATGTAGTTGGAGAGCTCCAGCACCTTCTTGGGGTCAGCCACCTTGACGCTGCCGGTACCGCGGATGGCCAGGCCCTTCAGCTTCTTGTTGCCCATGGCAGCGCCCAGACCGGCACCGCCGGAGTTGCCGAAGCTGGTGTTCAGGGTGGAGTAATCCACCAGGTTCTCACCGGCGGGGCCGATGGAAGCAGTCTCGAACTCACGGCCGTTCTGCTCCACCATCCACTTGTTGGCAGCAAAGGTACCCTTGCCCCAGATCTCGCTTGCGTCCTCCAGAGAGACCTCGCCGTCCTCGATGCGCAGGTAGACGGGCTTTTCGGAGATGCCGCTGACAACGATGCCGTCGTAACCGGCATACTTCAGCATGGAGCCGATGTGGCCGCCCATGTGTGCATCGATGATGGAGTGGCCCTTGGACCAGGTAGAACGGAAGGTCACGTTCATACGGCCGGAGCAGGGCACGCCGGCACCGGTCAGGGGGCCGACACCAAAGATGACCAGAGCCTTCTCGTCATAGGGGTCCAGCTCCATGGGAGCTTCCTCGTACATAATGCGGTAGGCCATGCCCATACCGCCGATATATTTATGGTATTTTGCGTCGTCCTGGGTGGTGATCTCACCGGTGGTCAGGTTGACGCGCAGGATCTTGCCTGCCCAGCCATAGGTTTCAGCCATTGTTGTTCCTCCTTACAGGTCCTTGTAAGCAGCCTGTGCTGCGCTGGTAACGGCATCCCAGTCCACGATGGACAGAGCGCCGGACGGGCAGCCCGCCACGCAGGCACCGCAGGCGATGCACTTGGAGGACTTGCCGGTCTCGGGATTGACGGTGGGCATGTGCCAGGGGCAGGCCTCCACGCAGGCACCGCAGCCGATGCACTTGTCGGTATCGACCACGCGGATGCCCTGCTCATTGGTGATAATGGCCTTCTGGGGGCATGCGTTGCCGCAGGCGGGATCCTCACACTGGCGGCAGGTATCCGGGAAGTAGACAAAGCAGTTGTCGGTGCCGGACAGCAGACCGTTGCCGTCGCCGTCCAGATTCAGGCGGCGCTGGATCTTGACACGGCTGATGTAGGAAGAGCACACGCCGTCGTTGGTCAGGGTGCAGTTGATCTCGCACCGCTGGCAGCCGGTGCACAGGTCAGCATTGACCACCAGCAGACCCTGGGGCAGTGCCCAGGTCGCCACAGCACCGGCATCCACCTGCTTCTGAGAGCAGCCGAAGAGGGACAGCATAGATGCGGAAAGGGTGAGTCCTGCAAGGCTCTTGCCCGAGATCTTCATAAATTGACGGCGGGTCATGTCAGCCGTCAGAAAATCAGTTTTTGCCATAGGTTTCCATTCCTCCGTGAGGTCACTCTGCGCAGAGCACCTCGGTTACATAGAAATAAGAATTGTTGACGATGTCCGTGACCGCCGTGGACGTAATGGTTGCACCGGAAAGCGCATCCACCTGGGTCATGTCAGCGCTGACCGTGTCGGCCGCACTGCCCTGGGTGGTCAGATCAGCGGCCTGCAGCTTGTACTCGGCCTGCTTTTCAACGGACCAGTCTGCATAAGGCACTGCCTGTTCCTCGCCGTCCTGCGCGCTCTTGCTCAGACACGCCGCGTACAGCTTGCGCCGTGCCACAGCCTCAGCACTGTTGTCCATCGGGGGGATGAGTGCGTCGTCCATCGGCTGGCCGTTCAGGGCCGAGAGGGTCAGCCCGGCTTCATACATCTTCCGGGTAGCCTCGGCCTCCGGGGAGGTATCGCCCGCACGCCATGCGGCGGGGTCGAAGGCCTCAGCGGGGGCAGCATCGGTCTCGGCGCTGCCTGCGGCAGCAAAAGCCGTGCCGGTGGCCGGATCGGTCACAGTGTAGCGCTTGCCTGCCAGCGTGAAGGGAGCTGCGCCCTGGTACTGGGCCGTGAACTCCGGGTTCTCACACTGGGCACCCAGGCTGTCGGTCTCGGCCTGTGCCAGGATCTTCACATCCAGCACATTGCCGTCGCGGTCCAGCGTCACACCGGCCTGCACCTCGCTCTGGAAGCCCTGCTTGCTGCCCACCACATAATACGTGGTGTCATCCAGCTGGTACACCGCGCTCACACCATAGGTGGCAGCGTCGGCATCTGCCAGCGGCAGAGCCGTTCCGGCCACCGTGGTGCGGCTGTGCATCAGCCCGCCAAGGCCAAGCGCCATGGCAAGCGTTGCCGCACCCATGGCCGCATAGCCGGGCAGCCGCCTGCGCCACAAGGACTGCGGCGCATGATTTGCCTGCTTCAATTGTATCACCTGCCTGTTTGATTCAGCTGTGCCCGGAACTCCCGGGCACGAAAACAGCCGTTCCACCTGCTGCAACAGTGCGGAACGGTTTCTTCGTTATAAGAATAACATCTTTTCCACCGGTTAGTCAACGCATACGCACAAACAAAGCCCTACAATTGCTCTCAAAAGCTCTTGCCTCTTGGTGAAATCATGTCTTTTGCCGGATGAACAGTTTCAATCCATATTCCTCTGCCAGCTCCAGCGACTGTACCGTGGGCATACTCTTGCTCACCAGCGCGGGCACACCGGCCCGGATGGCCTTGCGCACCATATCCACCGGCACCCGGCCGCTGGTAAAAAGCACACACTCCGCCAGCGGCACACCCTCTGTCAGGGCGCAGCCCACGGCCTTGTCCAGCGCGTTGTGGCGGCCCAGATCCTCGCACCGGTACAAGATCTTGCCCGCACGCAGCAGCAGGCAGCTGTGCACGGCATGGGTGGCACGGTAGAGCGGCAGGCCCTGCCCCATGGCATCGGCCAGCGCATCCACCCATGCGGCAGGGATCTCCCGCTGAGGCACCGGGGCCAGCGGCGGCAGCCGCACCGGGCTGGCCAGCGTCAGGTTATCGGTGCAGCAGCTGGGCACCTCCTGCCCGGCCTGTTCCGCTGCCGCCAGCGGGTGGCGCAGCTGAACGCTTATCTTGAGCCCCTGCGCGCAGACAGCCACCCGCTCCACCTCGTCAGCGGAGGTGATCCAGCCCTCGGTCAGCAGGCGGCCCAGCGCCAGCTGCGGCAGCAGCTCCGGCGTGCAGACCACCCGGAAGGCTGGCTGTTCGTTGACCAGAATGGCCGCGGCGTGCTCTGCCGCCAGTGTCCGCTCGGTGCCATCGGGCATCCGGACGCTCTCTGCCCCCGGTGCTGCACCGAATTGATCCATGATCTGCATTGGGTGTTCCTCCCCTGTCTGTTTTACTCGAGCTCTACAAAGACTAACACATTTTGTTTAGGAATCATTCTCTGTAGTGTTTCTCGTTCTTTGGATTATTTGATATATCCATATTATCCTGCCTATACAAACTAATGTTATCATTTTGTTATCGGTGTTGATAACACTTGCTCGGTAACTGTGGATAATACCTATATGTTCTTTCGTAAATTATAAGCTGTTTTGTTTATAAATTCAACACTAGTCTGAAATTCATCTCTCAGTATTACTGAATATTTCCATCTATTTCTTTTTGCGGTATTTTGGTTCAATACCTACTACATATACTACTATAGCCGCAATACTAATAAGCATTGCACACAATATAGATAAAATAATCAAACCCGAATTCTGTTCATCTAATAAGGGCAATCCAATTAACGTAAACAAAACGCCATACACGCACCACAATATACCCAAAGCACGATTATAACCTTTCGCATCTTCTATCGGCGCCACCTCAGCATTTGCCCAGAATCCGAAAGGTTTTGCTTTCTTGGAATTCAAATCATAAATGCCCATTGCAATAAATAATACGCCCATTATTGCCCAAATAACAAATGCAATTAATCTTTCTTCCATAATATGTATCCTTCTTTCTTTGTTATTCTGCAAATTCTCCTATCACTTTCTGTTTCCGTTCTTATCAAAATTCTTTTTCAATGCTCGCTCAGTAGGAATAATTGTACCTATCAAGGCAATTAACTGCACAAAACATACAAAACCTTAAAAATATAGGATTCAGCAACGCAAGAAACAACTGCAGTACAGCCTTAAATAATTGGACAAACAATTCTAACATTGTAATATACCTCATAATTTTTTCTTTTTATTATACATCCATTGCGAAATTCAATCTTTCACATATTTTGCAGGTAACAGCATTCCTACAAATGCAGGAGTACCGCACCTCTAAATGCTTATGTGCATTTGATTTTCTGTTCCTACAAGTTGTAATTCGTAAAACTATTTGGCTAAATCAAACTAATACAATCATCTTCTACATAAACAGCTTGTCCATCAACAATCTTTATTGCTTCTCCGAAATCTGGTAATTCAATTATTTTGGTTCCATTCCAATGGGGAATTATAGGGTTGTTAATAATATTTAATCCATCATCTAAATTACCTGCCGCATACATACTACCAGCACTAATTCCAACGTATACAAGACCATTATTAATTGCTTTCTCAATCGTTCTATCAAATCCTGTTCTAATCATTTCACGACACAATACCGCAGCATCGCCACCACTAACAACAACTGCATCAAAAGATTGCAGTTCCTCAATCGTTAACAGTCTGGTAAGCATATAAGGATCTGTAACACATGTCGAATATGTTCTCTGATAGTCTTTTGAGAGAATCAATTCCAGATTATACACTAATATATTTTCATACCGAATACCCATAGATGAAAGCTCCTGAAAACAAACTGCAAAGCCTTCTCTCGCTCCATCTGTTTCAATTCCAGCAGTTGGAATGTATAGCACCTTCACATCTTCTGGACATTTTCCTATAATATCGAAAAATTTCTTTTTCATATCAGCCGATAATCCACTAGATGTAAGAAATAATTTTTTACTGTTCATATCTACCTCTCATCATCAAATTTTAATTTTTACTTTTCAATTATACATCTACCCGTTGCGAAATTCTATCTTCCACACCATATTGATGGGTACAGCGCTCCTACAAACGCGGGAGCACCGTACCTCAAAACGCTTATATGTAGATAAGCTCCTTTCCAACAACTTCCCTCACACATGCCTGAATGTTATTCATTCTTCTGATCCTATTGTAACACGCTTTTGCTCCGCTGAAAAGCGCCTGTGCCCTCTGGAACAAACTGTCGGTCCGTGTCGTTTCCATTTTTCCCGGCTTTGTGATATACTACTGTAAAATGACAGAACCATATCCCAGTACCGAGGTGGAATCCAAATTGAAGCATCTCTTCCGCTCCCTCACGCGGGCACACCGGGCCTACAAGGACACCCGGAACCATGCCCTGACCCTGCTGCACCGGGCCTCCGCTGCCGTTCTGACAGCCGTGCTGGTGTACAAAGCCCTGACCTATCTTTTGTTTCTGCCCGCCATGAATGGCATCTGGTCGCTGACACTGCGCTGCTCGCCGGTGAACTACCTGACCAACAATAACGCGCATCAGATCTTTACTTCACCGACCATTTTAGGCGGGATCGTGCTCATCGTCCTTCTGGCGGCGTTCTGGAACCTGTACGGCTTTTCCATCCTCCTGCATGGGTTTGCGCTGGCCCGCCGGGGTGAAACACTGCGTCCTGTTTCCCTGTTCGTCCGGTCGCTTGGGGATATCCGCCACGTCCTGCTCCCCAAGAACTGGCCCATCCTGCTTTACTGCGCCCTGCTCATCCCCTTTACAGATGTATTCGTGACCTACAACTATATCTCTCAGCTGGCTGTGCCGGAGTACATCCTTGGGCTTGTCCGGGCAAAGCCGCTCTATCTGGTGCTTTTTCTTCTCATTCTGGGCGCGGCGTTCCTGTTTACCCTGTTCTGGGTCCTGGTGCTCCCCCTCTTTACGCTGGAACGCAAAAGCCTGTGGGAAGCCGTTCAGGAGAGCGCTGCCCATGTCAAAACACAGCTGCCCCGGCTGGCCGGTGTACTGCTGCGGTGGAACCTCAGTGCGCTAGTCCGGTCTGTTCTGGTCTTTTTCGGAGCTTCCCTGCTGGTTTACAGCGTGGCAGTGCTGATCGGCCTGCGGAGCACCCGCGCCATGCTGCTGCTCGCCCGTGCGCTGTATCTGGTGGAGATCCCCTTCTTCGGCTTTTTGCTGGATTGCAAGGTCACCACGGCCCAGTGCACCATCATCGCATTCCTCTACGATCGCTGCCGTGACTGCCCGCCGGAAGCGCTGCCGGAGGGCAAACCGCACCGCTTTGGCGGCTGGCCCCTGCTCACCGCTGCGGTGGCCGGGGTCACGCTGGCCACCGGGCTGATGGCAGTCTACCTCTATGCCCTGCCCCAGGACGATGCCCTGCTCACCGCCGTGGGCGGCGTGACCCCGCTGGTCACCTTCCACCGGGGCGACTGCACCGTGGCCCCGGAAAACACCCTTCCCGCCTTCCGGTCGGCCATCCTCAAGGGCGGCGACCGCATCGAGCTGGATGTGCAGATGACCAGCGACGGCGTGGTCGTGGTGACCCACGATTCGAACCTGAAACGCTGCACCGGCAAAAACGCAAAAGTCTATGATCTGACCTACGCCGAAGTGGCACAGCTGGACGCGGGCCGCTGGTTCAGCAGCCGCTTTGCCGACACCCGGATCCCCACCCTGGAACAGGTGCTGCAGCTCTGCCGGGGCCGCATCGGCCTGAACGTGGAGATCAAGCCCAGCGCCGCCACCCCTGCTCTGGAGGCTGAGACCGTACGCCTGCTGCGGGAATACGGCTTCGACAGCTCCAACTGCGTCATCACCTCCCAGAGTTACGAGACCCTGCACAAGGTCAAGGCGCTGGCCTCTGAGTACCCCACCGGCTACATTCTGGCTCTGGGCGTAGGCAACTACTACGACCTGCCCGATGCCGACTTTTTCAGCGTGGAGACCACCTTTATCACCTCCGGCATGGTCAACGCCGTCCATCTACGGGGCAAGACTGTGTCTGCCTGGACCATCGACCGCGAAAAGGTCGCCACCCACATGCTGGAGCTGGGTGTGGACGACCTCATCACCGACAAGCCCGACATGGTGCAGGACCTGCTGGCCCGGAATCAGCAGGTGGATGACAGCCTGATCGACTTCCGTGACCTGCTCAACGCCCTGCTCCACCCGGAGCAGCCTGCCGACTCCTCCGATGATGCGGAGGAGACCATCACCGATGCCGTGGAGGACCCGGAGGAGTTCGTGGACGCGGCGTAACACAGCCCCTTTCTCTTGCGGCATCATTGATCCAACGGTCTGTAAAAGCAAAACATCCCCGCACGGCCTGCCGAAACAGGAAGTGTGGGGATGCCTTTTTGTTCAGAGGAATGGGTTATAGAATCTTCCAAAGCGGATGGTCACGGTCAGGCTGATGAGCAGCAGGGCCGCGCCCACGCCCAGGGCAATGAAGTCCCGCCGGGCAAAGGGGCGCTGGGTATACCAGGTGCGCTTGCTGTTCTTGCCGAAGCCGCGCAGCTCCATCGCGTTGGAGATGGTGTCGATGCGGTTCAGGCTGGTCAGGATGAGCGGCAGCAGGATGTTGACAGAGTTCTTCATCCGCTTGAAGAAGGGCTCCTTTTTGCCCAGCTCCACGCCGCGGGCCTGCTGGGCCTGGCTGATGCTGTGGTAGTCGCGCTGGATATCGGGGATGTAGCGCAGGGCAATGGCCACCGAATATCCGACCTTATACGAGATGCCGATGCTGTTCAGGCTGGCAGCAAACTCGCTGGGGTCGGTGGCAGAGATGAAGAGGATGGCCACCGGCAGGGCCACAAAATATTTCAGGCTGATGTTGACCATGTAGAACAGCTGTTCCGCTGTCAGGTCATACCGCCAGAACAGGTGGCAGAGCACCGTGCGGGTGCCGTACAGGGTGGTCCCCTGATTGGGATCGAACAGGAAGATGAACAGGTTGTTCAGCAGCAGGAACACCAGCATGAAAGTCATCATAAACCGGACTTCCCGGAATTTGATCCGGCTCAGCCTGAAGGCCAGCAGGCTGACCACCAACAGGCCCAGCAGCACCCAGGTGTTGTAGGTGATCATGCTGGCAAAGGTAAACAGCAGGAAGAACGCCAGCTTGGTGGTTCCGGTCATCTTGTGGACGACGCTCTCCCGGGGGAGATAATTCAAAACAGTCTTAGCGGCCACCCTCTCTCACCTCCCGGTCCTGCTCAATAAATCTCTCTACAAATTCCTGCGCGGGCGCAATGCCGCAGCGGTTGGCCAGCGTGTACAGGCTGGTCTCCTTCAGGGCCGCCTGTTCCACCAGCGCGGGGTCACACAGAACGGCGGCCGCGGTGCGGTCGGCAATGAGCCGTCCGTCGCAGAACACCAGTGCGCGGCGGGTGTATTCCAGCATCAGGTGCATGTCATGGGTGATCATCACCACCGTCACACCCCGGGCATTCAGGCCCCGCAGGAACTCCATGATGTCGGTATAGTGCCGGAAATCCTGCCCGGCAGTGGGCTCATCCAGAAGGATAAGTTCCGGGTCAAGCACCAGCACGCTGGCAATGGTCACCCGCTTTTTCTGGCCGAAGCTCAGTGCCGAGATTGGCCAGTTCCGGAAAGGATACAGGCCGCAGACCCTGAGGGTCGCCTCCACCTTTTCCCGGATCTGTTCCTCGGTCAGGCCGGAGCGCTGCAGACCCAGAGCCACCTCCTCGTAGATCATGGTCTTGGAGATCATCTGGTTGGGGTTCTGCATCACATAGCCGATGTGCTGGGCGCGGCGGCGGATGTTCTCCTCAGCCAGCGGCTTGCCGTTCAGGAAGATCTCGCCCGCATCCGGGGTCTCGAAGCCGCAGATGAGCTTGGAGAGGGTGGATTTGCCCGCGCCGTTCCGGCCCACGATGCTCACCATCTCCCCCTTGCCGATCGAGAAGCTGACATCCCGCAGGGTCTGCTGGCCCTTCTGATAACCAAAGCTCAGGCCCTTTACCTCCAGCAGCGACTCCCGTTCCGGCTGCGCGGCGGGCCGGGGCCGGGCCGTGAACCAGTCCCGGAGCTTTTGGGTGTCGGTATCGTCCAGCACAAGGCTGTCCACATGGGCGGGGTGCTTGTCCGGAGTGATATCCACCCCGGCATAGCGCAGAGCCGTGACATACAGCGGCTCCCGGATGCCGTTTTCCGCCAGCAGGCTGCCCGAGAGCAGCTCGTCCGGGCGCAGGTCTGCCAGAATGGTGCCGCCGTTCACCAGCACGATGCGGTCCACGTTCCGCCAGAGCACATCCTCCAGCCGATGCTCGATGATGAGCACTGTGGTGTCAGTCTTTTTCTGGATCTCGTCGATCAGCTCAATGGCCTGCTTGCCGGTAGCGGGGTCGAGGTTGGCCAGCGGCTCATCGAAGAGCAGGATCTTGACCTGATCCACCATCACGCCCGCCAGGCTCACCCGCTGCTTCTGCCCGCCCGAAAGCTCGTGCGGTGCATAGCCGAGGTGGTTCTCGATGCCCACCAGCTCGGCGGCATGGCGGGTGATGGCGTGCATCTCATCCTGCGGGGTACAGCTGTTTTCCAGTGCAAAGGCAATGTCCTCGCCCACGGTCAGCCCGATGAACTGGCCGTCCGGGTCCTGCAGCACCGTGCCCACATGGGCCGAAAGCTCAAAGAGGCTGCTGTGGGGCGCATCCACACCGTCTACGGTCAGGGTGCCGGTGCACGCGCCGGGGTTGGAAAACGGGTTCAGCCCGTTGATGCACCCCGCCAGCGTACTCTTGCCGCTGCCGGAGGGGCCTGCAATGAGCACCCGTTCCCCCGGGTAGATCTCCAGATCGATATCGGTCAGGGTGGGGCGCTTCTGGGCGCGGTACTGGAAGGAAAAGTTGCGGAATGAGATGATGGGTTTACGTTCTGCCATGGGTATGATACCTCAGCTGTTCATCAAAAAAGCCTTTCCAACGGGCCGGACGGCGCAGATGGAAAGGCCGGGTTTCATGCGGGGATCACTCCTGATCCAGAGAGCCCTTCTTGGCGATGGTTCTGGTGTAAGCCAGCACCAGCAGGCCGCCCACCACCACAGCGGTGATACTGTTGGACACGGCGGCAAATGCACCCTGTGCAAACACCTTCTTGACGGGCTCGGCGTAGATGGCAATATCCAGCACGGGGGCCACCAGGATCCAGGCCAGCAGATGGGCCACGATATTGGCCAGCGCAAACAAAGCTACCTGCTTCTTGCTGAACTCGCCTTCCTGCAGGTTCAGCTTCTTGGAGAACAGGCCCACCACAACGCCCACAAAGGCGGAGGCGATGACCCAGCTCCACCAGGGGCTGCCGCCCCAGGACAGGTCGATGAGGGTGTGGCCGATGAAGCCGATCAGGCCGCCGGCCACGGGGCCGTACATGGCAGCCAGCAGGGCCAGAACGGCGTACTGCAGGCTGATGTTGGTGTTGGGCACCGGGCTGGGAATGGCCACAAAACGTCCCAGAACAAAGAACAATGCCGCGCCGATACCGACAGCGACAACGGTCTTGATGCTGCTGTTGTTATTTTTCATATTCTCTCTCCTCTTTTATTCCGCGGATGCGGGGTTTCTTGCAAGGCATCGTTAGTATACGACACCCTCTTGAGCCTTGTCAATGGACAATCCGCCCGCTTTGCAGAAAAATGGCTGCTTTCCTGCATTTGGGGGCGAATGCCTTCCCGCCCTGCGCAGCAAAAAAGAGCACCCGCGCCTGCCGGAGCGGATGCCCTGTGAATGCTGATTCGGTTTTGCCCCAAACCTTAGTTCTTAGCGGTCAGGCTGAAGGTGCTCAGGGTCTGGAAGGTGGTCACGATAACATTGATGTTGTTGACGATGGAGCTGCCTGCGGAGAACACGCGGGCGATGTAGTTGAACAGCTTGCCAACGTTCAGGAACACGTCCCAAGCGGTAGCCTCGGTGGCTGCACCACCCTGCAGGTACACCATTTCGTTCTCATCGATCGCAGCAAAGCTAGCGGGCATTTTGATCTCATTGTTCATCATAACGGGGATTCCTCTCTTTCAAATCAATCTATACTTACCGTCTGCACCAAACCAAGTGCACCGGCACCAGAACCAGACCGTGGTTCCTCCGACAGGAACGGGCAGAGGCACGAGTTCCGCATTCCCTCCGGAATTGTTCCCATATATAGGTTATACGATAAATATTCGGATTTGTCAATCGAATTTCCGGAATTTTTACCATTCTGAGCCAAAAGTGGATACCCACAACACAGAACACCTGCCATTTCGACAGCTTTCCACAAAATATCCGCTACCGCACGATCCTTGGGCACGAAAAGCTCCTTCGTCTGCACGGCAGCACACAGATCCGTTCCACCCTGCGGCATTTCCCGGGCAAAAATCTGGCAAAAAATGCCCCCGCGCCCCCTACACAAACCGGAGCGGTTGTGCTATGATAAGGCTGAAAAATCGGTTTGGCAAAGCCAACCGCAAGGAGATGTCTTGGATGTCTGATCTGATGGAAACATTACGGCAGGAGGGCATCAGCCCCGACCTGCTGCGCGCTGTGGAAGATTACCGCGCCGCCCACGCTCTGCCCGAGGCCCTGCGCCCCCGCATCCCCGTTTCCGGCTTTACCTATTATGGCCGGGAGGTCTGGGAGCAGGCACTGGCGGCCCTGCTCTGCGGCGAAAACCTGCTGCTGGCCGGCGGCAAGGCCACCGGCAAAAATGTGCTGGCCGAGAATCTGGCCGCCGCCTTTGGCCGCCCCGCATGGGACATCTCGTTCCATGTGAACATGGATGCAGCCTCCCTCATCGGCATGGACACCTTTGTGGATGGGGCGGTCACCTTCCGGCCCGGGCCGGTCTACCGCTGTGCCCAGTGCGGCGGCTTCGGCGTGCTGGACGAGATCAACATGGCCAAAAACGAGGCCCTGGCCGTCCTCCACGCCGTGCTGGACTTCCGCCGCGCCATTGATGTGCCCGGCTACGAGCGCATCCCGCTGGCCGAAGAGACCCGCTTCATCGCCACCATGAACTATGGCTACGCGGGCACCCGGGAGCTGAACGAAGCCCTGACTTCCCGCTTTGCAGTCATCCAGATGCCCACCATCACGGAGGAAAACCTTGAAAAGCTGCTGCGGGCCCAGTTTGCCGACCTGACGGACAAATATGTGCACCAGTTTGCTCTGCTCTTCCTCGACCTGCAAAAGAAATGCGACAGCGCCGAAATTTCCACCAAAGCGCTGGATCTGCGCGGAATGCTGGACGCTCTGCGCCTGATGCGCCGGGGCGTGGCTGCGGGGCCTGCGCTGGACATGGGCATCACCAACAAGGCCTTTGATTCCTACGAGCAGGGGCTGATCCGGGACGTGATCGCCGCCCGCATCCCGGCCAGCCTGACGGCTGAAAAGCTGTTTCGCTGATGGATGCCCGGAGTTATACCGCCGAGGAGCGGCGGGCCGCCAATCAGGTGTGGGCGGCGGCGGGAGTCTACGGCTTTGAGCCGCTTTTCCTGGCACGCAACACCGACGGCACGATCGATTTTTATATGAACTGTGTCGTGGGGCTGGTGCACAAATACTATGGCGACGACCTGCTCCGCGACCTTTTTGCCACATGGGACGGCGATCTCCGGGAGAGCCAGCTGGACGATCTGACATGGCTCTACCTCGAAAGCGCGGTCTATCTGCTGGAGCTGCCCCGCCGCCCGGTCCTTTCCGAGCTGCGCCGGGCCCACGCGGACTATTTCTTCGGCATCCAGTACAAGCTTTCGCGGCAGGAGTGGATGGCAAAAAATCAGCTGGTCTACACCATGCAGGCTGACCGCTGGCGCACCGTACAGGGCAGGCATCCCCCTGTGATGACCCCCTACGAGAGCCGGCTGGCAGAGGCACTTTCTCCCTCCCAACCGCCCCAGCCCGGCCAGCTCAAGGGTGAGCTGCTGGGCCTGTTTGCAAGGTTTGCCCTGTTTGACGGCAAGATCCGGCACAAAGTGGGGCTTCATCTGCATCTGGAGGGGCTGCTGGCCTCTCTTGCCACCAAAACGCTGCCCACCCAGATGATCAAGACCGACCGGCTGACCGTGGAGCACTCCGGTTCTGTGGAAGCGGGCGGCTCCGGCCCCACGGCAGACAAGCGGCTGGCCCACATCACCCTGCGGCAGAATGCCGCCGAGGACCGCGCCTACATTGAAAGCTGCTTTGGCCGTTCCCTCTATCCGCCCGAGCGTCTGCGCAAGGCCGAGCAGGCGCTCTGCACCGGGGCGCACCTCGGGTGCCGCCTCTGGTTTGCCTCCGGCGTGCCCAGCCCGGAACAGGCCCCCACACCGGAGGCAAAGCACCTGGCCGAGCAGGCTCAGCTGCAGGCCGACCGCAACCGCGCCTACTACGCCAAAAACCGAGCGCTTCACCGCAGCGTGGTGCTCCGGCTCACCGAGCAGATCCGCAACTGCATTCTGGTCCACCAGCAGCCCAATGCCCGGATCGCCCGCAGCGGCGCTCTGGACCCGGAGCGGGTCTGGCGCGCTCCCCTTCTGAACGACAGCCGGGTGTTCCGCTGTGCCGAGGAGGAGAATCAGCCCTCCTTCACCGTGGACCTGCTGCTGGACGCGTCGGCTTCCCGGCTCCACTGTCAGGAGGTCATTGCGGCGCAGGGCACGATCCTGGCCCAGAGCCTTGCCGCCTGCGGCATCCCGGTGCGGGTCAGCAGCTTCTGCAGCCTGCGGGGCTATACGGTTCTGCGGGTGCTCAAGGGTTTTGCGGACAAAAGCCTGCAGGGGATCGACCAGTATTTTGCATCGGGCTGGAACCGTGACGGCCTTGCCCTGCGGGCGGCAGGCGATCTGGTCAGCTTTGACCCCGGTCCCGCGCCCCGGCATCTGCTCATCCTGCTGACGGATGCTTCCCCCAACGACAGCCGCCGCGTACCGCCCAGCCCGGAACAACCGCTGGGTTGTGATTACGGCGGCTCCTACGGTGTGGACGATGCCGCCGCCGAGGTGCGCACCCTGCGGCGCAAGGGTCTGCGTGTCTCTGCCGTGTTCATGGGCGAGGACAGCTCCAGCCACGATGCAGAACGCATCTACGGCAAAAATCTCGCCCGCATCCGGGGCATGGATCAGCTGGCACGCGCCGCTGGGCGGCTCATCCAAAATGAGATCCGGGAGCTGGGCGATTGAATCCTGCCACCACAAAAGGCTTCTCCGACGGGAGAAGCCTTTTTCATTTACAACCAATCCGTTTGTCAGCATCCCCAAATTTCCAAAATATTTTGGTTTTTGTCAAACTTATAGTTGTATTTTGTTGTCGTATATGTTATAATGCAGGCAGAGAACAACCGATGGATGGTTTCCGACACATCATCCAAAACCAGAGAGGAGACCCGCTATGGATGCCAGCCGCTATTTTGAAGAGATGCACCGTGCCATGTCCGCACAAAAAAACAATTCTTCCCTGCTCCTGACCGTCAAGGTACAGGACCTGGGCGGCGCTGATGCCTATCTGGAGCTGCGGCAGTCTCCCAATGGACGCGCCCGGGTGTTTTACTCCACCATGGGCCGCCGCAACCTGAACTTCCAGCTGTTCCGCAAGGGCTGGCAGCTCTGCCACAACGCATCCGGCGAGATGACAGGGCAATTCCCCACCCGGGCCGAAAACCTGCTGGACAGCGCGGACTTTTCCGCCTGCATCCGGGATGACACCCTGGATGCGGGCCGTACTGAGATCATTCTGCGGGAGCTGCGCCGCGCGGCAGGCACCTCCTGCTCCTGCCTGCCTCAGTCTGCCCGGGAAGGTGCCATGATCACCGTGGAGAGCTTTGTGGGCCGGGGCGGCGAGTGGAATTACTGGTCCACCCGTGCCGCCGACTGCCTGCCCATTGCGGCAATCCTCTGCTGGCTGGGCGATTTTCTGGCCGGAACGGAGCGCCGCACCCTGCAATCCAGCCCTGAAGCCATGGCACTGGCCGCCCGCTGGCAGGCCGAACTCGTCTCCCCCTTTGCGCAGCCGGCTGACTGCGTCCAGCGTCCTGCCCGCACGGTTTCGCCTTCCGCGCCCCGCCGTGCCGCGCAGCAGGTGCAGAACCCCCGCTGGCAGAGCATCCTTGCCGTGCTTGCAACCGTATAAAAACAACAGGCGGTGCCGGAAACCTCCGGCACCGCCTGTTGTTTTCTGTTTTACTGTGCGGATGCGGCATCCACCACATGGCCCACCAGCACAGAGGTGGTCACTGTGCCCACACCGCCGGGCACCGGGGTGACAGCCTCCACGATGGGTTCTGCCTCATCAAAGCGGACATCGCCGCAGAGCTTGCCCTCTTCATTGACGTGGATGCCCACATCCACCACGACCTGACCTTCCCGCAGGCAGTCGGCCCCGATGGCTCCCCGCCTGCCCATGGCGACCACCAGCACATCGGCCTCCCGGCAGAGGGCAGGCAGGTCCCGGGTGCGGGAATTGCAGAGGGTCACAGTGGCGTTTTCCCGGTCCAGCATCATGGCGGCGGGCTTGCCCACCACCAAGCTGCGGCCCACGACCACGGCCCGTTTGCCGGACAGCGGCACGTTGTAGTATTTCAGGATCTCAAGGCAGGCCTGCGCCGTGCAGGGCGGATAGCCGATGGGCATATTGGCGAACACACCGGCCATCGAGCCGTCCGTGATACCGTCCACGTCCTTTTCCGGGGCAAGCGCCTCCTGGACCCTGCGGTCATCGAACCGCTTTGGCAGGGGCCGGAAGATCAGGCACCCGTGAACCGATGCATCCCCATTGATCTGCCGGATCACATCCAGCAGTTCCTCCTGCGTAACATCTTCCGCCAGATGGAACTGCCGCACCTCCACGCCAACCTTACCGCACCGGGTGACGATCCCTTTTTCATAAGAAATGTCATCCTCCCGCGCGCCGACCCGTACCACAGCCAGTGTGGGCACGATACCCTTTTCCTTCAGCGCGGCACAGCGCGCGGCGTTTGCTTCGTTCATGGCGGCCACCACGGGCGCGCCCTTCAGGATCTGAGCCATTTTCTTCTCCCCTCACTCATTTGATACAGTCTGATAGACCCTGTCAGCCTGCGGCACAAACTCGGCCAGCAGCTGTTCCGCTCTGGCCTCCAGCGCATCCGCATGGGCCTTGTCTGCCATCAGGCGGGTGTTGACCTTCACGTTCAGCCCCGCCGCCTGCATGGCTGCCTTGCAGAACAGCGCCGCGCATCCGGCATCAGAACGGGCCAGCACGCTGCCCTTTTCGGCGTACTCTGCGGCCAATGCGATGCCCTCACCGCAGGCAGTCATCACCTCCAGCGGCACGGCGCAGGCTCTGTCCAGTGCCTTTTCCAGCACCGCGGCCTTGTGGGCCTGCTGTTCCGGAGTCTCTTTCGGCAGCTTGTAGGCCGCCGCAACAGGCAGAAAGGCCTCCGCGTCGGCCTGTACCAGCACTTCCAGCCGCTTGCGCAGGGCCTCGGCCCGGACATTCAGGGCAGCGATGTCCGCTTCCACGGCAGCATATTTCTTTTTGCCCACGGTCAGGCTGCCC
>ENA-OQLI01000343-OQLI01000343.1-human-gut-metagenome-genome-assembly--contig:-NODE-343-length-60092-cov-5.683565_pt1 | contig 60092 bp, 60 predicted proteins | sample MGYA00242805_ERZ504812 | MGnify/ENA primary metagenome ERZ504812 (study PRJEB26092, sample SAMD00036430) | human gut metagenome | host: Homo sapiens | study: EMG produced TPA metagenomics assembly of... | reverse complement strand
AAGTCTATGAGCCGGAGTTTCCAAAGAATCTGGAACCAATGGTGTATGTAAACTATTGTGAAGAAAGTGCTCTCATGAATCCAAGATGTCAGAAGTTATCCGAGCTGGATGCAAAAACAGCAGAAATGGATAAAGAATGGTATGCAAAACGTGATCCGAAGACAGAGGAACCTACAAAAATCACAAAGATATATGTGACTGTATATTATGCGGAAAAAGGTGAACAGATGCTGCATCATTTTAAGAAGTCAATGGATATTGGAAATGGACATGGCGGTATTGTGAGTCAGTTGAAGTATGATAATGAAATGAAGCTTACAGATGAGTATTGGATCAATTACCAGAAAGGCAAAGGAAGTGAAGAGTTCCAAAAGTATATGGAAGATCTGACAGACATGCAGAATCATGTGCTTCCGTATCTGCAGAGTTTTTGCAATCTGGAGGAAAAAGGTGTGAAGGAGAGACGAGAACAGCAGATAGCAGAAAGATATGAAGGAAGAGCAGATGAGAGGGTAACAAGTACCGAAGCGAATGAAGTTGTTAAGGATGTAGGAAAAACAGATAGAAAACCGGCACAGCAGAAGCAGGCGGTAGATGGAAAAGATAAGAAATTATCCATTCATGAACGGCTTGAGATCAATAAGAGGATTATTCAAGAAAAGCAGGGAAAAGATAAAACGGAGAGAGGAGTTGATTTGGGTGTAAGGACAGTGTAGAATAAGCAGAACGAGTCGGAGGTCATGGATGATAACGTGGCTTCCGGCTTTATTGCGTATTGTCGGAAGAATTATAAATGGTATAATGAATGTAAATGCGATAAAAGAATGTCGCCTGTTATGCGACTTCCAAATGAGAAAAGTGTGTTATTCTGAGATCAAACAAGAGGCTAATAGAGTCAGGAGGATGACATTATGAGTAAAAAAGGATATAGCAGACCAGGATTCTTTGGATCCATAAACCATTATGATGCACAAGGAAAAAAGTAGGCGAGAGCCGACCAGGATTCTTTGGTGGTATGAACGACTATGATGCAAATGGAAAGCAACTCGGACATAGTGCGCCTTCCTTTTTTGGTGGTATGAATCATTATGACAATAACGGGCATAAAGTAGGTGAGAGTCGACCAGGATTCTTTGGCGGTTTAAACCATTATGATGACAAGGGGCATAAGCGGGGGCATAGCAATCCAGGATTTTTAGGTGGATTCAATCATTACGGTTAAAACTGCACAGAGAGCAGCACAAGCGGCAAGGGCTGCGGCAAAAGCCGCCGTGGTTACGGTAAAGGCGATTGCCAAAGCGACCGCACTTGCCATTAAAGCGATTATTGCCGGAACGAAAGCCTTGATTGCCGCTATCGCCGCAGGCGGCTGGGTGGCGGTTTTGGTTATTATCGTGATTTGCCTGATTGGTATGATCCTCGGCTCAGTATTTGGCATTTTCTTCTCAGACGAAGATTCCGGCACTGGAATGAGTATGCAGACCGTTGTGCAGGAAATCAATACCGAATACGATACCAAGCTGCAAGAGGAAAAGAACTCGGTATCCTATGATGTTCTTGAAATGAGTGGCAGCAGAGCCGTTTGGAAAGAGGTGCTTGCCGTTTACTCTGTAAAAACGAATACGGATCAAGATAACCCCCAAGAGGTTGCCACAATGGACGATGGCAAAAAGCAACTCTTAAAAGACATCTTTTGGGAGATGAATCAAATATCTTCCCGAACAGAGAGCAAGACCGAAACAGTTATTACCGAAACCGATGACGGACACGGTAATATCGTGGAAACTGAAAGCACGGTCACACAAACCTATCTGTATATTACCGTCAGCCACAAGACTGCCGAGGAAATGGCGGCGCAATATGGTTTTAACGAAGAACAGAAAGGCTACCTCGCTGAACTGCTTGCAGATGAAAACAATTACCTTTGGTCACAGGTGCTTTACGGCATTACAGGCGGCGACGGACAGATCGTGACCGTTGCACTCTCTCTGGTTGGCAATGTGGGCGGTCAGCCGTATTGGTCGTGGTACGGTTTTAACTCCCGTGTAGAATGGTGTGCTTGCTTTGTATCTTGGTGTGCCAACGAGTGCGGCTATATCGACGCTGGAGTTATCCCAAAATATGCAGGCTGTGTCAACGGAGTACAATGGTTTAAGGATCGTGGACAATGGCTGGATGGCAGCGCCGAGCCTGCCCCCGGAATGATTATTTTCTTCGATTGGGCAGACGAAAGTGGTCAGGATGGATTATCCGACCATACGGGTATTGTTCAAAAGGTCGAAAACGGCAAGGTTTATACGGTCGAGGGCAACTCCGGCGACAGTTGCCGAGTCAATGAGTATTCTATCGGTTATTACGAGATTCTTGGCTACGGCGCACCTGCCTATTAAAATACACAAGCCGCCTGCATTTTGCAGGCGGTTGGATTACATATCAGAAAGATATTGTGCCGGTTTGAAAACTAAAAGTCTCAAAATACAGACTTAATAATTGCGATTTCACTCTCAAAGTGCTATAATACAAACTATATTTGGGTGGAGGTGCGGAAATGAAAGTACGGTACAACAAACTTTGGAAACTTCTGATTGACAAGGGAATGAAAAAGAGTCAATTACGAGAAGCGGTCGGGGCAAGCAAAAGTACATTTGCGAAACTCGGAAAAAATGAAAATGTTACCCTTCCCGTGCTGTTGAATATATGCGAATACTTAGAGTGTGATTTTGGCGACATAATGGAAGCCGTACCCGAAAATGAGGTGTAGGATCAATGAACAAGAAGATTTTAATTGTGGATGACGAAAAAGAAATCGTTGATCTGCTTGAAGTGTATTTGAGTAACGATGGTTATTCAGTATATAAATGTTATAATGGGTTAGAGGCGATGAAATGTATCAAACAGTCGCAGATTGATTTAGCGATACTTGATATTATGCTGCCGGATATTGATGGTTTTCGACTTTGCCAAAAAATTCGGGAAAAGTTTTACTTCCCTATTATTATGCTTACCGCCAAAATTGAGGATAGCGACAAGATTATGGGGCTTACGATTGGTGCGGATGATTATATAACGAAACCGTTTAATCCTTTAGAGGTTGTGGCAAGAGTAAAGACGCAATTAAGGCGTTATCAGAGCTATAACAGTCCTAATTTGAGCCAATCCGAAGAAAAAGACGAGTATGACATCAGAGGTCTACTGATAAACAGAGTCAGCCACAAGTGCTACTTGTATGGCAAAGAAATAGCCTTGACTCCGTTGGAGTTTTCTATTCTGTGGTATCTGTGCGAACATCAGGGTAAAGTTGTCGCCTCGGAGGAATTATTTGAAGCCGTGTGGAAAGAAAAGTATCTTCGACACCGTAACAATACGGTAATGGCGCACATTGGGCGGCTTCGGGAAAAATTGAATGAACCTTCAAAAAATCCGAAGTTCATTAAAACTGTTTGGGGGGTAGGGTATGAAATTGAATAAAAAAGAAAAAAACTATCTGCTCTCTACCTTGTTCAAAGGGTATGTAATTCAATGTGCGATTTGCTCTGTGCTTATTTTTGGCGGTACTTTTCTTTTAGGAATTATGGCAGAGGAAATTCTCCGCAAGTATGTTTTGTATTATTACTTGTATTACAGAACAGTATATCTTTATATAGTGGCTGTAATCGTGTGGGGTGGCTGTATTATATACATGACATACCTACTTTTGAAAAAAGTAGTCGCCTATGTGTACGAGGTACAGGCTGCGACAGGAAAAATGTTCGATCAGAATGTCAGTTACATTGAAATGTCCCCGGAGTTGAGTGAAATCGCCGCTAACATCAATCAGTTAAAACAAGAGGCTGAAAGTAATGCAAGGCTTGCAAAAGAAAATGAGCAGCGAAAAAATGACCTGATTATGTATCTTGCACACGATTTGAAAACACCGCTTTCTTCTGTAATCGGGTATCTTACTTTACTGCGTGATGAGTCGCAAATCTCAAAGGAACTTCGAGAAAAGTACCTTTCAATCACTCTTGGTAAGGCAGAACGGTTAGAGGATCTGATTAACGAGTTTTTCGAGATAACACGATTCAATATATACGATATTACATTACAATACACGAAAATCAATTTAACTCGCCTGCTGGAGCAACTTGTATATGAATTTAAGCCTATGCTCAAATCAAAGAATTTGCAATGTAATCTTTGTGTTGATGATGATATAATGCTTCGATGTGACGCAGACAAAATTCAGCGTGTTTTTGATAACCTTTTGAGAAATGCGGTTATCTACAGTTTTGAAAATACGGATATCACGATCAGCGCACAATGTCAGGAAGATACGGTCAGCATTATTTTTTGTAACCACGGCGATACTCTGCCGGAAGAAAAGTTAAACAGGATTTTCGAGCAGTTTTATCGGCTTGACGCAGCGAGAAGTACAAGCAGTGGAGGAGCTGGATTAGGTTTGGCGATTGCAAAGCAGATTGTTGAACTACACAATGGTACAATCGTTGCAGAGAGCCAAGAGGATCAAAACAAGTTTTCAATTACTTTGCCGTTGGCGTAGGAAAATTGTAAGAATTTGCATAGAAAAAAAGAGGAATACCTTACGAGCAATCAAGAAAATACGGGCTTCTGTTTTGGTACAATAAAAGTATCAAGATAGAGGCTCGTATTTTTTGTGATACAGCATAAGGAGGAATGATGAAGTTGCTAAGAAAACAAATGCTGCTATGTTCTATTTTGTTTCTTGTATTTACGCTATCTGCCTGCTCTGCAATTGGGCAGACAGACGAAAACAATCTTACAGATAGCGCAACATCCGCAGAAAAAACGGTATCAGTTGTACGAGGGACAATTACTCCAACCGTTTCAACGCAAACGACTATTGTTCCGGCAGTACCGTTTATTATTTCCTCACCCGAAAATGGCATATTTAATACAGCGGTAGAATTAGAAGAAAAAATCACTGCCGGGCAAATTATTGGAACTGTGAACGGCAAAGAATTGAAATCTCCGGTGGATGGTACAATTACCTCTATTGCCCCATCCAATGAAAGCGTACCGAGTAATTATCCCGTAGCGATAGTGCATTATACAGGATTTGCCCTCAATGTAGAGGCAGATAATTTTTTGAGTACCTTACCGGAGTATGCAGAGTTGAAAGCAAAATTTCAAGTATATGATGGTGTAGGACCAACCGATATGATTGCCGTGGTGTCGCCTGCCGCAGATGAAAATGCGTTTACGGGAATCGTGCCGCAAGAGGGCATTCTGCAATGCTTGATCAGTCAAACAGTCGATGTGAAATCGGGGCAAAGTGCAACGGTAGTCATAACGGCGACAACGAGAAATGATGTCCTTATATTGCCGCTGTCGGTAATAGCGGGTAGACAAGGGACGGGATTGGTTACTGTAATTACTCCGAATGGAGAAAGAGTGGAAACAAAAGTGACATTGGGTGTGACAGACGGAGCCAATATAGAAATACTGTCCGGCTTAGAGGAGGGCGATGTAGTTTCTGCTACTCCGCCAAACCTTGATCCGAGGGGGATTTGATAAAATGAAAGGAATTTCCGAAAAGACTTTAATCAAAATAAAGGATTTGAAAGCAAGCGTCAAATTGAATAATGGCGATATGCTGACAACAGTAACCAACGCTAATATGGAATTGCAACGAGGGCGCAGTTATGCCATTGTCGGAAAGTCCGGCTCAGGCAAAACAAGCCTTATATCCATTATTGGCTTGTTAAATCGGGAATATGAGGGCGAGTACCTTTATGATGGTATATCTATTTCTGCTTTGAAAGACCGTGATCTGTCTATACTGCGAGCCAATAATATCGGATTTGTATTTCAGAACTACTCTCTGATTAAGCACTTGCGGGTATGGGAAAATATCGAATTACCCCTACTCTATGCCAAAAAGTCGTTTACCGCCAAACAGCGTCACGAGATAATTACAGGCTTGCTAAAAAGTGTCGGCTTAGAAAGCAAGGAAAATGATTACCCAATCAATTTGTCCGGCGGTGAACAACAAAGAGTTGCAATCGCAAGGGCGCTTGCAGTATCTCCGGAAGCCATTTTATGTGATGAGCCTACGGGAGCGTTGGATAAAAAGACGGGAACGCAGATTATGGAACTGTTGCACAGCGTCGTAAAAGAAAATGGAATTATGCTGCTGTTGGTTACGCACGATCCTGATATTGCAGATACCTGTGATACGATTTTTGAAATGGATGGAGGGAGGATAACTTGTGCTAAAAATGATACTTAAAGACCTTCGTCTGTCTCCACTTAGAAGTATTCTGACAAGTGTTTCAATGCTTGTAGGCATTATCGCAATGCTTGGATCGGTATTAGTTGGTACGCTTGGACGGGAGTATTTGATTTCCGTAAACGCACAGGTATATGGCTGGTCACCTACTTACTCATTCGTGATAACGGAATCCGATTTTCACGATAGAAATAAAATGGAACAATTATTCCAGAGATTTGAAGCCATTGATGATGTAGCCGCTGTTACTTTTTCTATGGGAGAAGATATTCGATTTGCACCAATGAAAGATTTAACGCCAATACCGCCGAATGATGTTTACCAAAACCTGATGGCTTTTGATTTAGTTTGCACCACGGAGGCATATAGTCAAGTCTATAATCTTCCAATGACATCCGGTAGATGGTTAGAGCCTTCGAGTGAGGGCGGATCGCTTGAAGTGGTCATAAACAAAGAAGCTAAAAACTATTTTAATGATTCGCCCTATGCTGCAGGAAATGTAAAAAGCACACTTTCGTTAACCCCATTCAATATTGTCGGAGTAGTAAACGATGGCAGGGATTTTCCGACTATCTATGCGGATTCTGCGGCGATCCTCAATTTCGCACCAGCAATGTGGCAAGTACAAAATGCAAATGTGTATTGGCATCCCACAACAGGACTGACAATCGAACAGATACATTCTGCCCTTGGCGACATTTTGACTGATACCATTGGCGGTTACTGGGAAAGTGCTGGGCGGAGTGATATTGGAGATACCTATGATTCGGTATTGTCCATACTGCAATTAGGGCTTTTGGTTACTTCGCTTTTGTTGCTGTTTGTTTCCGTATTAGGGCAGATCAATATCGGACTATCTTCATTGGAACAGCGCACACATGAGTTGCTGATCCGCAGAGCGATAGGTGCTTCACGAACAAATATTGTGGCATTGGTTTTAGGCTCACAGTTGATTTTATCAATATTCGTTTGCTTTGCAGCTATTTTGATTTCGCTGATTTTGGTGCATTGTATTGGAGCGTTGCTCCCTGTGGATTCCCCGGTGGGAACACCGAGTTATCCAATCAGCGTTGCTGTTGTTGCAGTTGCTGTGTCTGTGCTTACAGCATTATTGGGCGGATTATTACCAGCATTGAAAGCAGCAAAATTAGAGCCTGCATTGGCTCTTAGATAATAAAACTCAATTCAAGGAGGAAACAAAATGAAACGAACAATCTCAAAATCCGAAAGACCGTACAGACTGTTATTGTGTGTTATGATTTCTTTGCTGGTGATTATGCTGGCAGGCTGCTCCACTTCTTCGGACTCCGACACAAACACAAGAGGTTTCACGGACTTTGCTACCATTGAAGAAGAATACCTAACGACCATTGAGAGTTTGAATTGGCCGGAGGGCTTTACGCCGCCTGATGCTTTGGAAGGCGAAGATACGGGAGCGTCTTTTCAGATAGGATATGGCGATACAAGAGCATCTAACCTTTGGGAATATTCTTGGATGCAGGAATGGCTTGATACTTACAATACGGATTCGGAAAGGGCGGCAAAAGCCTTAGCTGAACTCGAAAAAGCCTTTGATATGCCTTATATGGGAACAGATCGCTGTGATGACGCCACACGCAAATATCTTCGTGATAATATTGATAAAGCTAAGTTGGGAGATCCGTCTGGATTTACAGAGTGTATTCAGGCAAATTATGCCGATTAAAAATGGCACATAGGAGTTTTGGTGTTGGGAGGTGAGCACATATATGCAGAGAAAACGCCGTAAGAAAAAACGATTTGGAGTATTTTTGTTTTTGCTTGTAGTTTGTATCGGCATAGGTATAATGTTTGTGCCGTGGGCAATGCAGCCGGAAAATTTCAGAGAGGTAAAGAATAAAATAAATGGTTTTCTCTACAAAGAAGATTTTCCTGACTCTTATAATGCAAAATCGCTGATTTTGGTGGATTGTTCTGATGATGAAATATTTGTTTCAAAAAACGAGAACGAGCCACAAATTCCTGCAAGTTTAGCCAAGCTGTTTGTTATTGAGTATGCGTCAACTTTAGCAGACCTTGATAGTATCGTTGTTGCAGACTATGGTGCTATTTCACTCACGAAACCTGGCTCGTCTGTTGCTCAAATCAAGGAAAAAGAATACTTTTTACACAATCTATTTGCGGCAATGTTAGTACCGTCAGGGAATGACGCAGCTTATGTGGTTGCTGATTATTGTGGAGGATTACTTTCGCCGCAAGCAGAAAGCTGTCAAGAGCGTGTGAGGATTTTCATGGAGAACTTAAACCTGCATTTGCAACAGCAGGGGTACTTAGACACAGTTTTATATGATCCGAGTGGTTTTGATATGGAGGCACTTACCACCACTTTAGATTTGAAAGAAGTAGTATATCGGTTGTTGGAATACTCGTGGTTTAGAGAAATTGTATCTCAAAACACTTATACGGCAACACTGCCTGATGGCAGTACACAAATATGGCAGAATACAAACGCCTTCCTTGATCCGACATCCGAATATTACAACGAAAATGTATGCGGAATTAAGACTGGCTCTCTGTCTGACGACTATAACTTGATTGTGCTTTATCAGCAGCACGGAAAAGAGTTTTTGATATGCAGTTTAGGCTCTCAGTCCGATTCCTCTCGTTATGACGATGTGAATTTTATTCTGAAAACGATTGATGAATCGTATTATCTCACGCAATAAATCTTATGTTGTCCAAGACAAAAAAACTAACCAAGGGGGGTGATAATATCGGACGAATCGTAATAATGGAGTTCAAAGCACAAGACTCAACAGCCTTTGACGATATGCTGGCTTTTGTAAAACAGCACCCTGATTTTGAAAAATTAGAGATTTCATATGAGCCGACATTATCCCTTTCCGGCTTAGAAATCAATTTGAGCCGGCGCAGAGTTATCAATAACGGTCAGGAAATTGAACTGACCGTCAAAGAGTACGATATACTCTGCTTGCTCGCAGCCAATAAAGGTCGTGTTCTTACATACGAGCAGATTTATGATAAGGTGTGGGGCGAAATATCAGCAGGCAATGAAAAGGATACCGTAGGCTTTCACATTCGGAATCTTCGTAAAAAACTTTGTGATACAAACTCTCACTTTTCCATAGATAGTGTTCGTGAGATCGGCTACCGCTTTAACAGTCAGTAAGCAGTCCCTCGTAGTTCATAATGAATTGCGAGGGATTATTCATTTTCTAAGACGGTATGTCGGAATTTGATAAATCCCTGCAAATGTTGATTTTATACGACTGTTAAGAGCAATATCGTGTCTAAACTTGCGACTGGACTTTGCATTTTCTACGAGTTATCTTCGTAATATCTCGGCATTATACTACTGGAATGTTTATCATAAACAGGGCATGATTTATGGCAGAATGGGCAGTCGTTCTCGTGCCATTTATTAGGTCTTGCTTGGATACGAATATGTTTAACTCCATTCTTATCAGAGTAAAGATTACAATTTTTTATAACTGTGTTCTTGACATTAAGGACACTTTTGCATAATGTATTAACTGAAGCCACTTGTGAATACTCCTTTTGTGTTTTTCTTCGCAGTTAATACATTAAAGGACACAAGTGTTTTTTCAATATGGTGTTGTTAATTTATGGTGTTAGGCTTCCACCATTATGCCAGAAGCCTCATATAAATTTATTGGGAAGAGTTACCGATCAAGTTTTCTCAGAATCCGAAGAATGGGATATTGATACGGTGTCAGAAACTATTGCATCGGAATATGAAAGAGCAACGAATCTTTCGATAAATAAAGAGAAGCAGAATTTGCCAATAGAAGAAAAACGAACGATAGATGTTAAAGAAATACGAGAATGGCTGAACTTTATTATTACGATTATATCAGTTGTTTTGGGAGTTACGAATTCTTCAGCAACAACGATAAATAATTACAATTATACACAACAAGTCAATAATTATTACATCGTTGGAATGGGATATGATGCGAAGGAGCTAAATACGACTAAATATAGAATCGTTAATAGAGAATCTATTGTACGACTGAAGCATGACTGCCATTCGATTGTAATTGAAAAGCTTGAGGAAGGGAAAGTTGTTAGAATTATAGATAAATATAAAAAGTGGCGACAGATAATTTGGGAGAATGAAGATGGTGAAGAATGTATGGGGTGGATTCAAAATTATAGATTAACTGAGTTTAAAGTGCCTAGAAATAAATGATGTATATTTGATGAAATAGAATCTATAAGTGAAGGAAGTATTATGTGTGGTAGATATTATATTGATTCTGATATGGCAGATGAAATCGAAAAAGTAGTGCATGATATAGACCAACGGATCCGGCAGGAACATTTTGCAGGAGATATCTTTCCAACCAATGTAGCACCGATCATTGAAAAATCAGAACATGGATTGAAACTGGATGTTTGCAAGTGGGGATATCCATTGTCACAAGGAAAGAATCTGGTTATAAATGCAAGAGCAGAATCTGTTATGGACAAACCTTCTTTTCGAAATGGAATCCTCTATCACCGCATTTTGATACCGGCAAGTGGGTTCTATGAATGGAATCGGTTAAAAGAGAAAAATACATTTTCCAGATATGATGCACCAGTATTGTATATGGCTGGCTTCTGTGATTGGTTTGAGAATGAACGACGATTTGTGATTATGACTACAGCAGCCAATGAATCTATGATAAAAGTACATGATCGTATGCCGCTGATATTGGAAAAAGGACAGCTGAAAGATTGGTTCGATGACAGGAAAATGGAGCAAATTCTGCATCAGGTACCGGTTCAGCTAAAACGAGAGGCAGAATACGAACAGCAGAGCTTATTCTTATAATGGTTCAGAGGAGAAATAGAAAGATGCAAATATTTGTTGATGCAGATGCCTGCCCAGTGGTTGCGATCATTGAAAAGATTGCAAAAGATAATAGTGTTCCGGTAATGTTGTTGTGTGATACAAACCATGTTCTGTCATCGACTTATAGTAAAGTTGTTGTTGTCGGTGCAGGAGCAGATGCAGTAGATTATAAACTGATTAGTATCTGCCATAAAGGAGATATTGTCGTATCACAGGACTATGGTGTGGCTGCAATGGCATTGGGAAAAGGTGCTTATGCTATTCATCAATCAGGTAAATGGTACACGGATGATAATATTGATCAGATGCTAATGGAACGTCACCTGAGTAAAAAAGCCAGAAGAAGTTCCCGTAAATGTCATGTCAAGGGACCGAAGAAGCGGACGGAGGAAGATGATGAAAGATTCGCTCAGTCTTTTGAAAAAATGCTTTTGATGGCACGGGAGAAAGAAGGCAGATGAGGAATTGTAGATGCAGAGGAACGACAGAAGCTATAAAGACTTAAAACAAAAACAGAAGAGTGCAATAGCAGATAAAACATACAAAATGCACTTGAAGTTTTATCTTGAGAATCAGCGAATGCCGGATGCTACTGAAATGAATGATATATGCAAAAGTTTGTTTACGGCAGTTCAATCGCTTGCTCCTAAAACGGAATATGAAGAATTTTATAAAATTGTTGAAAAGCGTGAAAAGAGTTATGAAGAACGTATCCTGAGAGACATTCAGAATGGAATTATAATAGAAACACTTATGGCAAAAAAACATAAGAAAACGCCGGAAGAAAAAGCAGCTGTTGCGAAACAAAAGAAGCAGCAGAGGCGAGCAAGACGGAAACAAGAAACAAGAGATAATCTGGCTAAAGAAGAGATCTTGCAAGATGACCGATTTTTCTTTATTGCCGGTTATACCTCCGGAGGTGCACCGTATGGTATCACCTTGGAGGAAATGGGTCTGAAACCTTGGGATGATTTGGAGGAAAATAAAATGGTGTAAAAGTGGTGTAAACAAAAATCAGCTGTGAAGATTATTGAAAACTATTGAAAACAATACGCTTCTCATATAAATATGCAAAAAAAAAGTGGGTTATTATATTTTTTTACATATAAAAAGAAATTGTGAAATTTTTATCTTTAAATGTGCGAAAATTATGAAAATTGTGCGTATTCATATACTTATACAGAAGAATTTTCATGTAATAAGGCTAAAAAATGAAGCGTAGCGGTAGAATACGGAGCTGATTTGCACAATAAAATATAAAAAAACCAGATAAATCAATACGTCATTTAAAAACAAATTCTTAACAAATAATGAATTTTGTATATATTCAAACGTTTTTGTTGCACTTCTTTTGTCAATTTGCTATAATTGGTACAATAAACAGAAAGAAATGGGAGAGGTGAACTATGAATTTAGGTATCATTGCACATAATAGTAAAAAAGTTCTCATTGAAGATTTCTGTATCGCTTATAAGAACATCCTGGCCAAGCATGAAGTATATGCTACCGGCACTACAGGAAGAAGAATTGAGGAAGCCACCGGTCTTCATGTCCATAAGTTTTTACCGGGCAGTATCGGAGGCGATAAGCAGTTCATGGAAATGGTAGAGCGTCAGGATCTGGATATGGTAATACTTTTCTATAATCCTGTTATGATAGATCCAAAGGAGCCAGACATCACAGCTATTGTAAAGCGCTGTGACCAGTATAATATTCCGGTGGCGACCAATATCGCTACTGCAGAACTTCTTATTCTTGGACTGGCCCGTGGTGATCTGGATTGGAGACTGAATCTGAAATGAGAGTCATCGCAGGAAAAGCAAGACGACTGAACCTTAAGACTGTGCCGGGTATGGACACACGCCCGACCACAGACCGCATCAAAGAAACTCTTTTTAATATTCTTCAGCCTGAACTTCTGGATTGTCACTTCCTTGATCTGTTCAGCGGAAGCGGTGCAATCGGCATTGAGGCATTAAGCCGCGGAGCAGCTCGGGCTGTTTTTGTTGAAAAAAATCCCAAGGCATGCACATGCATAAGAGAAAATCTGACATTTACAAAACTTGCAGATAGTGGTACACTGCTGAATATGGACGTGATGCAGGCCCTTCGTTCCTTAGAAGGAAAGGGCGTTTTCGACTGCATATTTATGGATCCCCCATATAACCATGAGCTGGAGCGTCAGGTTCTGGAATACCTTCAGGACAGCAGTATTCTGGATGAGAATACACTGATCATCGTGGAAGCTGACCTTACTACAGATTTCGGTTATGTGGAAGATCTTGGCTACAGACAGCTGCGTTCCAAAGAATACAAAACTAACAAGCATATCTTTTTATGCCGGGGAAAGTGAGAAAAATACATGGTAATAGCTGTTTATCCAGGAAGTTTTGATCCGGCCACTTATGGTCATCTGGACATAATCAAGCGTGCAAGCGTATCTTTCGACAAAGTAATCGTAGGAGTTTTGCATAATTCTGCAAAAAGTCCGTTGTTTTCTGTGGAAGAACGTGTTAATATACTAGAAAAGGCAACAAAAGACATGGAGAATGTAGAAATCAAGGCATTCAAGGGTCTTTCTGTGAACTTTGCCAGAGAGAATCATGCACAGGTGATCGTGCGCGGGCTTCGTGCAGTTACAGATTTTGAATTTGAACTGCAGATGGCACAGACAAACCGGGTGCTTGCTCCGGATATTGACACCGTGTTTCTGACGACAAGCCTGGAATATGCATATCTTAGCTCTACTATTATGAAAGAAGTAGCAGGCTATGATGGCGACCTGAGCAAATTTGCTCCGCCAGAAATTACCGAAGCTGTTAAGAAAAAGATGCACGATTTGAAGAAATAGAATAAGGAGAGTTTACTATGAGCAGCAGAATTGAACAGATCATTGAAGAAATCGAAGAATATGTAGACAGTTGTAAATATCAGCCACTTTCTACAACTAAGATTGTAGTGAATAAAGAAGAAATCGAAGAGCTTCTTCGTGAACTTCGTCTTAAGACTCCGGACGAGATCAAACGTTATCAGAAGATCATCAGCAATAAGGATGCCATCCTTGAGGATGCACAGACCAAGGCAGATGCACTGATCGCAGATGCACAGAATAAAGCTCAGGAGCTTGTTACCCAGCATGAGATCATGCAGAAAGCATATGCGCAGGCAAACGAGACTATCAATGCAGCGAATCGTCAGGCTCAGGAGATTCTGGATTCCGCTACACAGGATGCTAACAGCATTCGTCTCAGCGCGATCACATACACAGATGACATGATGGCAAACATCGGTTCCGTACTTACCCAGACTCTTGAGGATGCTGGCGGCAAATATAAAGGATTCATCGATGCTCTTCAGGCATGCATGGATGTTGTAAACCATAATCGTCAGGAGCTTGCGCCACAGACTGCTCAGGCAGCTGCAATGTCCGGCTCTTATCAGCCGGCTGATACAGAGGCTTCCAAGGAAGATGAAGCTCTTCTGGACGAGATTGGCGATAACTAATTTTGCTACGCGAAATATAGCAGACTTTATCTGATTGTGATTCACTAAAACTATTCTATAAATGTTTTATGTGAGCAGTGATCATGTTTATAAGAATATAAGTATGAGAGCAGCAGTAACTGCTGCATTCATACATTTGGCAGAAGCGTACGGATGAAGGGAGAGTTCCTTTCCAAGTACGCTTTTTGTTTGCGCCATAATACAGAATCCTCCGAATGCACTCATACACAGTGCAAGAAGTACACGAAGTGAATAAGAAAACCCGGACAGCAGGAGCCCATGGAGACCAGTGGTAACTTCTATCAGTCCGAGAAGAATATATTTTCCCTGTGCCGGAAGATACCAGAAATGACTTATGGCTGCGGACAGAATAGAGAACATAAGAATATAACCCCCCAGTTTTGCCATAGTTTCAAAACTATTCATAATGACAAAATCCAGGAGCCCGGCAGAAGTATATTCCTGCTCAGATATTTTTGGCGTACAAAAGGAAAGCAGTGAGTTTTTTCTATAGAATGTAAAGCGAAAAAAACACATGCAGATCATGTCTGATAGAAACAGAATCCCCACAAGAAAACCAATATGTAATTTTCCCTCAAGACAGATATGTCCCACATAAGTAATAAGAAAGGCCGGACTTGGATTATTGCAGAAAGTTAACAAATATTCAGCCTCCTGCCGGCTGATTTTTCCAGCATAATACAAATCTGCGGTTAATTTTGCCCCCATAGGGTAACCGGTGAGAAGTCCCAGAAGAAATACATAGGCTCCTCCCGGAGAAAGCCCAAAAACGACCTTGAAAAAAGGAGCAGTTGGTTGTAAAATTTTTGTAATCCAATCTGTGTGCACCAGAATTCCTGTAAGGATCATAAACGGAAGAAGGGTAGGCAGTAAGGTCTCCAACCACAGTTTCAGTCCGTTTCTTGCCGCAGCAAGAGCTTCGGCCGGGTAACACAGAAGGAAGAGTAAAAGCAGGATAACAGAAAGCAGGATTATTTTTTTCTTCATTTTGACCTCGTTATTAAAATAAAAGCCCAACATGTGAAGTTATAGTCAGGTTGTGTTCAGCAGCCTGAAGTATGTTTAAAAAATCATTATATAAAATTTATATTCTGTTTCTGTCTTAAAATGCCGAAAAGATAAATACAAACCATATATAAAATTTTGGAGGTAACCCATATGGCAATTTTAGAAAACTTCGAACCCAAAAATGTGTTTCACTATTTTGAGGAAATCTGTGGTATTCCACATGGTTCAGGAAATACCAAACAAATCAGTGATTATCTGGTGAATTTTGCAAAGGAACATGATTTGAAATATGTTCAGGATGACATGAATAATGTTGTGATTTATAAACCTGCAACACCTGGCTACGAAAACGCGCCCACAGTCATCCTTCAGGGACATATGGATATGGTTTGTGCGAAATGCCCGGAAATCGAACATGATTTTACAAAGGATGGACTAAAGCTGGTTGTGAAAGATGGCTTTTTATCAGCCGAGGGCACTACTCTTGGCGGCGATGACGGAATTGCAGTGGCTTATGGCCTTGCGCTTTTAGACAGCACAGATTTGCCGCATCCGGCTTTGGAGGTTGTTTTCACCGTCGATGAAGAGACGGGGCTTCTGGGCGCTGACGGATTCGACTGCAGCCTTTTGAAGGGAAGAAGAATGATCAATCTGGATTCTGAAAAAGAGGGCTGTCTGTGGGTAAGCTGCGCTGGTGGTGTTGCTGGAAATTCTTATCTGCCAGTCCGGCGTGTGGACGCTTCCGGCAGAAAAGTTAACGTAAAAGTCTGTGGACTTGTGGGAGGCCATTCCGGAGCTGAAATACACAAAAACCGCGCAAGTGCCAATATTCTTATGGGACAGTTTCTTTATGAACTTTCCCATGTCTGTGGCTATGCATTAAAAGAATTAGAAGGTGGTCAGCAGGACAACGTTATTACAAAAGAATGCAAAGCGGTTCTTCTTGTGCTTCCGGAAGAAATTTCTCAGATCACTTCCCTTGCAAAGAAAATGCAGAAGGATTTCCGGGCAGAATACACTGGTACAGATGATACTATTACAATTCAGATAACAGAAGAAGGGGATATGGATGCACAGGTTCTTCATCCCACCAGCCAGGAAAAAGTGCTTTTTTATCTGATGAACATGCCATTTGGTGTTAAGAAAATGAGTGGTACCATAGAAAATCTGGTGGAAACCTCCTGCAATCCCGGAATTCTGAAGCTGTATGGGGACGAGTTGTTTGTACAGACCAGTATCCGAAGCTCTGTAGGAACTGCCAAAGAGGCTCTTTCCCATAAAATCCAATATCTGACAGAATTTCTGGGAGGCGAATATGAGACTGAGGGGGCTTATCCTGCATGGGAGTATCGTAAAGCTTCTCCTCTTCGTGACAAGATGGTAGAAATTTATAAAAACATGTACGATAAAGACCTGGACGTAGTTGCCATTCACGCCGGACTGGAATGTGGTATTTTTTATGAGCGAATGGAAAACCTTGACTGTACCTCTCTTGGACCGGATATTCTGGACATCCATACCAGCAAAGAACGCTTGGATATGGCATCTGTGAAACGGGTTTGGGAATATCTGACAGAGGTATTGAAAAATTTGAAAGACTGATAATTACATGTATATTTAAAAGCCTGTTTTTCATAAAGCTTTTGGCATACCCCCATTAAATAGTAACTGTGGCTGCCATAGCCTTTGATCATTCGAATCAGCTGTATTTGGAAAAAATATTTTCCATACAGCTGATTTTTTGTTCTAATTTTTCTGATTTTCCATATATTATCTGAGGGTGAAAAAATCGTTACTATTTACTGGTAACAAAAAAATCATCCACCTTTTCCCATATATTAAAGAGAGGAAATGCCATGAAAAGAAAGACCGGGAAACACTTACTCCTTCTTCTTTTTCTTTTGCCGCTGCTTATCTTGCTTCAGAATTTTATTCAGCAAAGAAGCCAGGCCTCCCTGTTAAAACCGGACACCTGTTTTACAGAAAGCTTCCGGGAACAGGCTTTGTCGTCTGCGCTATATGCAGAGTTAGAAGAAAGAGTACATTCGGATGGAGAATTTGCCGATCTTCTTACAACAACTATGCTGAATGGAAAATTTTTTCCAAAATATCTTTCCGGGAACAGGGAAGCATATCTCCGCTTCAAGCCCAAAGCCTATTATGACCTGAGAAGCTGTTATCTGGCTGTCTGGAAAGACCTGGAAAATTTTCCCATTCCAATCAGAAACGATAGAGAAATATGGCAAGAGATTTTTTATGAAAACACCTTTGGCGCTGCCCGAAGCTATGGTGGAAGCCGGACGCACGAAGGCTGCGATCTCTTTGGCAGGGTTTCTCAATCCGGATTTTATCCTGTGATTTCCATGACTGATGGCAAAATAGAAAAAATCGGATGGCTTCCTCTTGGCGGATACCGGATCGGAATCCGTTCTTCTCATGGAGGGTATTTTTATTATGCCCATCTTGCATCCTATGAAAAATATTTTCAGACAGGTGAAGCAGTGGAAGCGGGGCAGATTCTTGGATTCATGGGAGATACCGGATACGGAGAAGAAGGAATGTCCGGAAAATTTCCGGTTCATCTTCATCTGGGAATCTACATAAATCCACAGGGAAAAGAGGAACTGAGTGTGAACCCTTACTATGTCTTACAGGCAATGGAGAAAAAAGTAAAAAAATACACTTATTGATAACAAATTTTTTGAAATATATGCTATAATGATTAAACATATGGGCAGACACACTTAAATTTAACTGCAGAATATTTTTCATAATACAATGCCCATATTCTGTAAGGAGCGATTTATATGGAAATACAGTTATGGAGAAGCATTTTATGCCCCTACGAACTGGCAGTCAGGGAACTGATTGTCAAATTTGAACACATTATCAGCGAACATCGAGAAAATGATCTGTATTCCCCTATTGAGCAGGTAAGCGGACGAGTGAAAAGTGTATCCAGCATTCTGGAGAAAATGCAGCGCAAGCATATTCCTATGGAACGCATGGAGGAAGAAGTAGAAGACATTGCCGGAATCCGTATTATCTGTCAGTTTGAGGAAGATATTGAGACAGTAGCATCCCTGATCCAAAACCGGTCAGATATGACCATTAAGAGTGAGAAGAATTATCTGAAGCATGTGAAACAGAGTGGTTACAGAAGTCTCCATCTGATCATTTATTATACAGTAGAAACATTAAATGGTCCCCGGAAGCTGCAGGCGGAAATTCAGATCCGCACCATGGCTATGGACTTCTGGGCAACGATCGAACATTCCCTTCAGTACAAATATAAAGGGGACATGCCGCCGCATGTGGCAGAGCGTCTGACGAATGCCGCGGATGCTATTATTTTGCTGGATCAGGAAATGTCTTCTGTGCGCGATGAAATCATGGATGCCCAGAATTCTTCCCAGATGCAGTCCAATCTTGTAAAAGATATTCTCAATAATATAGAAAATCTTTACCGCGTATCCAGCGAACGGGAGATTACCAAAATTCAAACAGAATTTCTTCGTGTTTTCCATACCAAAGATTTGAAACAGCTGGAGCGTTTTCACAGACAGCTTGATATTATCGCGGAAGGTTACCGCGCCCAGGCTGTTTACCATAATATCGGACATCAGCCAGGCAAGAGCTGTATTTCATAAATCTGTCCGAAAATACGTTACTGTTCATTTTGTTCACATCATTCTTGGAACACGCCTTACAGAATGAGCAGTGCATAGGAGAAAAATATAGATGTCACAATTTTTACCAGTTACAAAAAAAGACATGGAGGACAGAGGCTGGGATCAGGTAGATTTTGTCTACGTGACAGGAGATGCTTACGTAGATCATTCCTCTTTTGGAACTGCTATTATCAGCCGCCTTCTGGAGAGCCGGGGCTATAAAGTGGGAATTATCCCTCAGCCCGACTGGCGCAGGAAGGAGAGTATTGCCATATTTGGAGAGCCTCGCCTTGGCTTCCTTGTAAGTGCCGGCAATATGGATTCCATGGTTAATCACTATACCGTTGCAAAAAAGCACCGCCAGAAGGATTCTTATTCTCCTGGCGGTAAAATGGGTTTGCGGCCGGACCGTGCTGTTATTGTATACAGTAATCTGATTCGTCAGACTTTTAAGAAAACTCCTGTAATCCTTGGTGGAATCGAGGCAAGCCTCAGACGTATGGCACATTACGATTACTGGGAAAATAAGGTGAAGCACAGTATCCTCATAGATTCCGGCGCAGACCTGATTTCTTACGGAATGGGAGAGCATTCTATTATTGAGATTGCAGAGGCTCTTGACAGCGGAATCCCTGTCAGCGAAATTACCTATGTGGCAGGAACCGTCTATAAATGCAGGGATCTGTCCCGCACTTACGAGCCGATCATACTTCCTTCTTTTGATGAAGTACAGGCGGATAAGCTGGCTTATGCCAGAAGCTTTGCCATCCAGTATCAGAATACAGATCCTTTTACAGCAGGAACCATGGCCGAATCCTACGGAACAAAGGGCTATGTAATCCAGAATCCACCTGCATTACCTCTTACACAGGAGGAGATGGACGATGTATATGATCTTCCTTATGTGGGAAATTATCATCCCATGTATGAGAAAGACGGCGGAATTCCTGCATTAGAGGAAATTAAATTCAGCCTTACCAGCAACAGGGGTTGTTTCGGAAGCTGCAGCTTCTGTGCATTAACTTTTCATCAGGGAAGAATCCTGCAGACCAGAAGTCATGAATCAATTCTGAAAGAAGCGGTCCACATGACCGAGGAGAAAGATTTCAAGGGATATATCCACGATGTAGGCGGACCTACAGCAGACTTTCGCCAGCCTTCCTGCCAGAAACAGCTGACCAGAGGCGTTTGCAAGAACCGTCATTGTCTGTTTCCTGAACCATGTAAGAATCTGACCGCGGATCACAAAGATTACGTTTCTCTTCTTCGTAAGCTCCGGGATCTTCCAAAAGTAAAAAAAGTATTTGTCCGTTCCGGTGTGCGTTTCGATTATGTGTTGGCAGACCCGGACAAGACTTTTCTTAATGAACTTGCCAAATATCATGTAAGCGGACAGCTTCGTGTAGCTCCTGAGCATGTTTCCAATCAGGTGCTGAAATATATGGGCAAGCCGTCCCACGAAGTGTATGAGAAATTTTTGAAGGAATTTGACAAGGCAAATAAGAAGGCTGGCTTACAGCAGTTTGCCGTGCCATATTTTATGTCCTCTCATCCGGGATGTACCATTAAAGAGGCTGTGAAGCTGGCAGAATATGTCCGTGATCTTGGCTTTACTCCGGAGCAGGTGCAGGACTTTTACCCAACACCTTCTACACTGTCTACCTGTATGTATTACACGGGAATCCATCCTCTTACAGGCGAAAAGGTTTATGTGCCGAAGAGTGCCCATGAAAAAGCCATTCAACGTGCGCTTATGCAATATAAGAATCCGGTCAACAGAGAACTGGTTCTCGAAGGATTGAAAATTGCAGGGCGTATGGATCTGGTTGGGTATGGGGAAAAATGTCTGATCCGGCCTGTCAGAAAAGAGCATGGCGACAACAAATATACAGAGAATGCCGGGCGTAACAGAGGATCAAAGCATGGTCCGGCACCAAAGAAAACCATCCGCAATCATCACACAAGAAAAAAGCAGAAATAGGAGTGTTTTCATGAAACTAATGCAGACAAACAAAGGAGAATTCGGATATCTGAAGCGTGAACGAAAGCGCAGGATCATAATTGCTGCCATTATGCTTGGTGTCCCCGTTTTTATTTTTATCAGTATGTGGATTTACCTAGGTACCAGAAATTCTATCTGGACTATCATTGCTCTGGTAGGATCTCTTCCAGGCTGTAAGGCTGTGGTAGATGTGATCATGGTCTATCTGGCAAAGCCTGTAGATCCGGTTCTGTACAAGAAGATCCATGCGCATCAGGGTGATCTTGTAATGGCGTACGAGATGTATATGACTTTCTATGAAAAAAAATGCACCATAGATGCCATTGCAGTATGCGGAAATACTGTAGTCGGTTATACCAGTGATCCGAAAGCAGATACAAATTTTATGGCTGCAGAAGCCCAGAAACTGGTTCGCAAAAACGGCTATAAAGTAGATGTAAAAATTCTTGGAGAGCTTCGTCCTTTCCTGGAACGTCTTGATTCTATGAACGAACACAAGGAATCCTTAGAAGAAGGGCTTCGCTTTACACCAGATCCAAGATATCCTGATTTTACCAGAGATGAAATGGTGAAGCATGTGATCCTGAATTTGTGTATCTAAGAGGATATCCAGCATGAAAGAATTTATTATTAATGAAAATGAAGCGGGACAGCGCTTTGACAAATATTTAGGAAAGCTTCTCCGTGAAGCTCCAAAAAGCTTTTTTTACAAAATGCTCCGCAAGAAAAATATTACCTTAAACGGCGGCAGAGCCACTGGAAATGAGAAGCTTTCCACTGGTGACCACGTAAAGCTTTTCCTTTCGGATGAGACTTTCGGGAAATTTGCAGGAGTACAGGAAACGGTAGCAAGAGCTCATCAGAAGCTTGACATTGTGTATGAAGACGATAATATCCTTCTGATCAACAAACCTGTGGGAATGCTTTCCCAACCAGCAGATGATAAGGAACCATCACTGGTAGAATATCTGACGGGGTATCTTCTGGAAAGCAGAGCGGTTACGGAGGCGTCTTTACATACCTTTCGCCCATCTGTCTGCAATCGTCTGGACCGCAATACCAGCGGACTTGTGGCTGCGGGGAAGTCCCTGGCAGGACTTCAGGAGCTTTCTTCATTGTTTCATGATCGAAGCCTTCACAAATTTTACCGCTGCCTGGTAAATGGTGTTATAAAAAATGAAAAATATATCAAAGGATATTTGCATAAAGATGAAAAATGTAATAAAGTAACAGTACAGGAAACGGAAACATCCGGAGCACTTCCCATTGAGACCAGATACCGTCCCCTTGGAGGTAACGGAACCGTTACCCTTCTTGAGGTGGAGCTGATCACCGGACGCACACATCAGATCAGGGCACACCTTGCAGGAACTGGTCATCCCCTTATTGGAGATTACAAGTACGGCAGGCGTACCTTAAACGATGAATACTGCAGAAAATATGGTCTGAAATCGCAGCTGCTTCACGCATACAGGTTGGAAATCCCGGAAATTGAAGGGCGTCTTTCCTATCTGTCTGGCAAAGAGTTCACGGCTCCTTTGCCTTATCTGTTTCAAAAAATCCTGAAAGAAGAACACGTAGAGGAGAATAAATAATATGAAAATCTGGCATGAAGTATGGGACTATATAAAAATGATCATCATTGTAGTTGCTATAGTCCTGGTTATCAACAATGTAGTACTGATCAACGCAAAAATCCCTTCTCCATCCATGGAGAAGACTATTATGACCGGCGACCGTATCTTTGGATTCCGTCTTGCATATGGTATCAATCTGGATCTGTTTGGACATGAGATTTCCAAAAAAGTCAAGGATCCCGAACGCTTTGACATTGTAATTTTCAAGTATCCGGATGATGAAAGCCAGCTTTTCATCAAACGTGTGATCGGACTTCCGGGAGAGACTGTTGAGATCAAAGACGGAAAGGTATACATCGACGGTTCTGAGACTGCTCTTGATGATTCCTTTATTCCAGATAAAATGCGGGGAAGCTTCGGTCCATATACCGTTCCGGACAATTGCTATTTTATGCTGGGTGATAACCGAAATGATTCTAAGGATTCCCGCTTCTGGAAGAACACGTTCGTCCGCTTTGACCAGATCGTAGGGAAAGCAGTTGTAAGATATTATCCTTCCATCAAGCTTCTTGGCTACGAGGAACCGTAAGAATGGCGACATGGAACAGCAGAGGGCTCCGGGGTTCTACCCTGGAGGACCTTGTAAACCGAACAAACGAGCAGTACAGGGAGAAGGGACTTGCTCTGATACAGAAGATTCCCACCCCCATCACTCCGGTACGCATGGACAAAGAGAACCGTCACATTACTCTGGCATACTTTGACCAGCGAAGTACTGTTGACTATATAGGTGCAGTACAGGGAATTCCTGTCTGCTTTGATGCAAAGGAATGCAGCGCCCAGACGTTTCCTCTGGCAAATATTCATCCTCATCAGGTGAAATTTATGGAGGACTTTGAAAAACAGAATGGCGTGGCATTTTTTCTTATATTTTTCAGTCAGCTGAATCTATTTTATTATCTGCCTTTTCAGGAACTTTTGGTATACTGGAGACGGATGGAAGAGGGAGGACGGAAAAGCTTCCGCAGGGAGGAACTGGATGAAAAGTATTACCTGCCGAAAAAGAGCGGATTTCTGGTTCCTTATTTAGAGGGATTAAAATTGGATCTGGAAACACGCGTGTTGCCATAACACACGCAACGTTACTGTTCACTCCGTTTACAGTAACACGCTTCGCGATGCACAGAAATCATGCTTTGCATGATTTCGCGCCGCAACTCTCGGGTTTTCTGTGAACTTTGTTCACAAAAAACATCTCGCGGAATGTTACCAGTGAACAGTAACCACGCAACACTTCGTCTTGACAATCTTGGATTATTCCACTATAATCAACATTGATTTTGCATTATCGTAGTAGCGTGATAAAGTGTTATGTAATTAACAAGCAAGAAACAACATGGAGGAAACATGATATGCAGAGAATTTTTCATACGCCGGAGGGTGTACGGGATATTTACAGTCAGGAATGCAGCCGAAAGCAAAAACTTCAGGAAAAGCTTCACCGTGTATTCCATCAGTATGGCTTTGAAGATATAGAAACTCCCACATTTGAATATTTTGAAGTGTTTAGTAAAGAAGTGGGAACCATTCCCTCCAGGGAGCTTTATAAATTTTTTGACAGAGAAGGCAATACCCTTGTTCTTCGACCTGACTTTACACCGTCCGTTTCCAGAGCCTGTGCTACCTATTTTAACCCTGAAAAAGAAGTAGTAAGTCTGTGTTATACAGGCAACACTTTTATCAATAATTCCAGCTTTCGCGGAAGATTGAAAGAGACAACCCAGATGGGCGTTGAGCGTATGGGCGATGATTCACCGGAAGCAGATGCAGAGATTCTGGCTATGACAGTAGAGTGTCTGCTTGCGACAGGACTTACCGAATTTCAGGTAAGCGTTGGGCAGGTTGACTATTATAAAGCGATTTTTGCCCAGACAGGCTTGAGCCAGGAAGAGGAAGAAGAGCTTCGGGAGCTGATTTCCCAGAAAAACTATTTTGGTGTGGAAGAGCTTGTAAAGAATAAGAACATGGATAAATCCCTTGCAAGAGTTCTTTCCCAGCTTCCTCAGATGTTCGGATCTACAGAAGTTCTGGAAAAGGCAAAATCCCTTACGGACAATCCACAGGCATTAAAGGCGGTTGCACGTCTGGAAGAAATCTATGAGCTTCTGAAGGTTTACGGCTATGAGAAATACGTTACTTTTGATTTTGCAATGTTAAGCAAATATCATTACTATACCGGAATCATTTTCCAGGCCTATACCTATGGTACAGGAGAAGCGTTGATCAAGGGCGGCCGTTACAACCAGCTGATGAAACATTTCGGCAAGCCTGCTGCATCCATCGGGTTTGCCATTGTAGTAGATAACCTTCTGATGGCTCTTTCCAGACAGAAAATCGAAATGGAGGAAGAGGAGGGCGTTACGGTTATCACTTACCGCAAAGAAAACCGTATCCAGGCAATCCAGAAGGCCAAAGAGCTTCGCGCCCAGGGCAGAAATGTAGCCCTTCGTCCAGAGAAAGTAACTAAGGTTTGTGAGGTGGAATTATGAGATATCTGACTTTTGCCCTTACCAAGGGAAGACTTGCAGACAAAACCCTTGCCATGCTTGAGAAAATCGGGATCACCTGCGAAGAGATGAAAGATAAGGATTCCCGTAAACTGATTTTTGTAAATGAAGAATTAAAGCTTCGTTTTTTCCTTGCCAAAGGACCAGATGTACCTACATATGTAGAATATGGCGCAGCTGACATCGGAATTGTCGGAAAGGATACGATCCTGGAAGAAGGCCGTAAGCTTTACGAGGTAATGGATCTTGGATTTGGAGCCTGCCGCATGTGTGTTTGCGGACCTGAAAGTGCCAAACCCCTTCTGAATTCAAATCAGCTGATTCGTGTGGCAACCAAATATCCAAACATTGCCAAAGATTATTTCTATAATAAGAAACATCAGACTGTGGAAATTATTAAGCTGAATGGTTCTATTGAGCTTGCCCCTATTGTAGGTCTTTCTGAAGTGATCGTGGATATCGTTGAGACCGGAAGCACACTTCGTGAAAATGGACTGAAGGTGTTAGAAGAAGTTTGCCCTCTTTCAGCAAGAATGGTTGTGAATCAGGTAAGCATGAAAATGGAAAATGAAAGAATCAGTAAGCTGATTGAAGATTTACGAAAGGTAATCTGAAATTACTGTTTTTTCTGGAATAAAATAAAATTGGAAGGATCGATCACAATGCGTACAGTAAGATTAACAAAAGAATCTACCAAAGATATCCTGGAAAATCTTTTAAAACGGAGCCCTAATAATTACGGCAAGTTCGAAGCTGCAGTAGCAGATATTCTTGCAAATGTAAAAGAAAAAGGGGATGAAGCTCTTTTTTCTTACACAAAAGAATTTGATAAAGTAGAGGTTACTCCGGAAACCATACGTGTAACCGAAGAGGAAATCGAAGAAGCCTATAAAGCAGTTGATGCTTCCTTACTGGAAGTTATCCGCAAGGCACTTGTAAACATCCGCAGCTACCATGAGAAACAGCGTCAGAACAGCTGGTTTACCAGTACCGAAAAAGGCACCATGCTTGGTCAGAAAGTAACACCATTAAATCGTGTAGGTGTTTATGTTCCAGGCGGAAAAGCAGTTTATCCTTCTTCTGTATTAATGAATATTGTGCCGGCAAAAGTGGCAGGAGTACCTCACATCGTTATGACCACACCTCCTGGAAAAGACGGTAAAGTAAATCCCTCCACTCTGGTTGCTGCCAAAGAAGCAGGCGCTGATGAGATCTACAAAGTTGGTGGTGCACAGGCAGTCGGAGCACTTGCTTATGGTACTGCAAGCATCCCAAAGGTAGACAAGATCGTAGGACCTGGCAACATTTTTGTAGCCCTTGCAAAAAAAGCTGTTTATGGACATGTCAGCATTGATTCCATTGCTGGTCCAAGTGAGATCCTTGTCCTTGCAGATGAAACTGCAAATGCACACTATGTAGCTGCAGACCTTCTTTCCCAGGCAGAACACGATGAGATGGCTTCTGCAATCCTTATTACTACCAGTACAGAACTGGCACAGAATGTAGAGAAAGAGATTGAAGGTTATCTGAAGGTTCTTTCCAGAAAAGAGATCATTGAGAAATCTCTGGAAAATTTTGGATATATCCTTATTGCAGAAGATATGGATGAAGCGATTGAAGCAGCGAATGAGATTGCATCTGAACACATGGAAATTGTCACCAAAAACGCCTTTGAGGTAATGATGAAGGTACGAAATGCAGGCGCTATTTTCATTGGAGAGTACAGTTCTGAACCTCTTGGTGATTATTTCGCGGGACCGAACCACGTTCTTCCTACCAACGGAACAGCCAAGTTCTTCTCTGCACTTTCCGTTGACGATTTTATTAAGAAATCCAGTATTGTATATTATTCCAGGTCTGCATTACAGGAAATCCACAAGGACATCATCCAGTTTGCATCCTCAGAGCAGCTAACTGCACACGCCAACTCCATTGCAGTCCGCTTTGAAGAGGAAGATAAAAAGGAGCAGTCATGACAAGAGAAGCTACTGTTGAACGAAATACAAAGGAAACTAAAATTGCCATAAAGCTGAATCTGGACGGGACCGGAAAAAGCAGTCTGGATACAGGTGTAGGATTTTTTAATCATATGTTAGATGGCTTTACCCGCCACGGACTTTTTGATCTGGATATAAAGGTAAAAGGTGATCTTCAGGTTGACGATCATCATACCATTGAAGATACGGGAATTGTTCTTGGCACAGCTATTAAAGAAGCGGTTGGAGACAAGAAAGGAATCAGGCGTTACGGAAGCTGCATCCTTCCAATGGATGAGTGTCTTGTGCTTTGCGCCATTGATCTCGGGGGACGCCCGTATCTTTCTTTCGAAGGTGCGTTTACCAGTGAAAAAATTGGAGATATGTCCACAGAAATGGTAAAGGAATTCTTTTATGCCATTTCTTATACGGCAGCCATGAATCTTCACATTAAGGTTCTCACCCCGGGAAATAATCACCATATGGCAGAAGCCATGTTCAAAAGCTTTGCAAAGGCGCTGGATATGGCGGTAGCTTATGATCCTCGTATTACAGATGTGCTTTCTACGAAGGGAAGTCTCTAAGGGCAGAATAAACAGAACTACAATTAAGACGATATGATATATGCCACTTGTTTTCATTTTTTCCAATTGAGCATGAAAGCAGGTGGCATAATTGCAGAAAAATTTTTCGTAAAGGAGTATTAAAAATATGGAACAGAACCAATTAAAGTCCAAAATGTCCTGGTCAGATTTCAAATTAAACAGTGACGGCATGGTTCCGGTTATTGTGCAGGATTACAAAACAGACGAAGTTCTTATGCTTGCGTACATGAACGAGGAAGCATACCTTACCACTCTGAAGCTGGGAAAAATGACTTACTGGAGCCGTAGCCGCAACGAGCTCTGGACCAAAGGACTAACCTCCGGTCATGTTCAGTATGTGAAATCATTGACTATTGACTGTGATAATGATACAATTCTGGCAAAAGTAGAGCAGGTAGGGGCTGCATGCCATACCGGAAACCGGACATGCTTTTTTACCCCATTGCTCTAAAGCCTGTTTGAAAAATCATTCCTGCAATCTGCACGCCCCACTTTGCGATATATTTTGCAGAAAGCCTTTTTCAAACACGCTCTAAAAAAGACTGCAAAAGGTAAAATTATTACATGAAAAAACAAGTGAAAAACGGTGTGATCAAAGTTCTGATCCTGGTTCTGATTCTGGCAGGTGCGTATGGGCTGTGGTGTCATTTTCTTACAGATAATGTAATCTGGAAGAAGCTTAAAATAAACGGCATAGCCATTCAGGGAATGACCAAAGAGGAAGCCATTGACGCAATTTCAAAAGATTTTCAGGAAAAATATGAGAACACACAGATGACCATTACCCTGAATGGAAAGAACTTTAAGGTATCCATCTATCCTGTTCTCGGTCTTGATGTAAAATCAATTGTAGAAAGTGCCTATGCTCTTGGACATGGTGCCTGGTTTACTCATGGAACTGACCGCATCGAACTGATGAACAGCAAGACAAAGGAAGAAGTCACCCTTATGCCGGAAGCCCGAAACAAAGACGAACTGGACAAGCTTCTGGAGGATGCTGGAATTTCAAAGGGATCCACCACTATACAGACTTCCTGTGAACTTACAGATACAGAGCTGGTTATCACTAAGGGAAAAACCGGAATCGGTCCGGATATGGATGCATTGAAAGAAGCGATTCTAAAAGCAATTTCCATAGAAGATTATGAAGCTGTTATCGAATGTCCTACTATGAAGACACCGCCAGAGGAACTGGATCTGGAAGCCTATTATGAAAAAGTACATACAGATGCCACAGATGCTTCTCTGGGGGAAAATAATGAAATTATTCCGGCAGTTACCGGAATTTCATTTGATGTGAAGTCAGCTGCAAAGAAGCTGGAAAAAGCAAAAGAAGGGGCAAAGATTACCATCCCCCTTGAAATAACCCTGCCCGAAGTTTCTACAGAAGAGATAGAAGCCCTTCCTTATCTGAATCTTCTTGGTACTTATACTACATATGGCGGCGGTACCGAAAACCGTGTTGCCAATTTGAAGCTTGCCGTGGAAGCCTGTGATGGAGTGGAACTTCAGCCAGGACAAATTTTTTCCTACAACGATACTTTAGGTCCACGTACTGAGGAACGAGGGTACAGGGAAGCAACTGTAATTGTAGGAGGCGAACATGCCCAGGATATCGGAGGCGGAATCTGCCAGATTTCCACTACGTTGTTTATGGCATGCCTGCAGTCTGATCTGACCATTGTTGAGCGTCATAATCACGCTGCCCGAATTGATTATGTTGAGGATGGTCTGGACGCAGCAGTGGTGTGGGGAGGTCAGGATTTCCGTTTTCAGAATAATACTGCTTATCCAATTAAAATTGAAGCCTCTTACGATGAAAAAGAGGAAGCCGTAACGGTATCCATTTACGGAACCCAAACTGACAATAATACGGTAGAGATTACTACAGAGCATTCCGATCCAAACACCTGTAAAACCTACCGCAGTGTCTACGATGAGAATGGAACACTTCTCCGCACAGATGAAGTCGGGTACAGTAAATACAAGCAATAACCCTATAAATCTATTGATTTCGACATAACGGTCTGCTATAATGAGGTGAATTGAATAAATCCGTTTTCAGTGCCAGACATATCTGTCTGCTACAGCGTGCAGATTGTGGGAATATTTTTTCAACACGCTCTAAGAGGGAATCAGGTGAAAGTCCTGAACGATCCGGTCACTGTAAACAGGGAGTAGAATCCAGTGAAACCATTGGTATATTGCTGAGAAGGATGGATTCTGTGTTGATCTGTAAGTCAGGAAACCTGCTGAATTCGTTTAATGAAAGCTTCCGAAGAAAGTACTTCATTCTCATTAATATATTTGATAATACAATATATTGAATTTTTAGTGCCTGTTTTCTCAGAGGAAGCAGGCATTTTTTTGAAATAATCCTGTCAGGATTGCCCATTGTACAAACAGGCTCCAGAAGCAATTGGGATTTATTCAGATTATAAAATAATAGGAAGAATCGAGGAAAAAGAAATGAAAAGAAATTCAAAACGCTTTCTTGCACTGTTCCTTTCCGTCGCGATGACGGTCACTCCTGCTGTACTTACACAGGCAGAAAATGAGGATGCAAACGTACAGGTTTCTGTTACACCAACTCCAGAAACAGAGGCGGAGAAGACTGCTGTTGCTGCTGAGACTCCTGTGCAGGAGAACGCAACAGCTGAGGAAGAAAACACTGACACTACAGTAACTCCGGCAGCAGTGGATGCCTCTGCTGTGGAAGAGACACCTGCTGCTACAGAAACACCTGCCTCTGAGACCACTCCTGAGGTTACTGCATCACCTGCTGAAGAAAGCAAAAATGAGGAAGCAGAAGCTCCACAGCCTACAGCTGCACCAGAAACAACAGAAGAGGGCAAAACCGAAGAGACAGATAAACCAGAAACAAAGCCAGAGGATCTGAACCCAGATGGTTCCAACATGACCATTGACAAGGAAGATAACAGTGCATATAAAATGCTTAAAATCAAAAGCTCTTCTGCTGAATTAAATGGTGATAAAATTAAGATAACCCTCAATACTGACGGAAAGAACTATGAGAAGCTTTATCTTGGTTCTAAAGAAGATCCTGACGAAGCAAAAAATGCAGCAGCAATCGTTGGTACAGAAAATGAAGATGGTTATACTTTCATTTTTGAGGTTCCTGCCAGTGAACAGGTCCAGACTTTCAGCATCGTACCATTTTCTGTAAAAAATCAGAAATGGTACACAAATATGGCTTTGAAACTGAACGTTCCAGGAATGAAAGCCCCGGAACCAACAGCTACTCCAGAGCCAACTGCAGCCCCGGAGCCAACTGCCACTCCACTGCCAACTGCTGCTCCAACACCGGAACCAACTGTTTCCCCAGAGCCTACCGAAGCACCGGTTGAGACTCCTGCACCAACTGAAACTCCAGTGCCAAGCACAACTCCGGAAGCAGCCAACACCCCAGAGCCAACAGCAACTCCTGCTCCAGGCAGCTGTGCAAGCGGAATTTATAATGTTACAGTAAACTCCAGTTCATCTATGTTCCGTGTAATTGACTGTGTCCTCACTTCCAAAAACGGAAAAATGACAGCTGTTCTTACTTTAAGCGGAACTGGTTACGACTATCTATGTCTGGGAACAAAAGAAGAAGCTGCCGCAGCAGATTCCTCCACCTGGGTTCCATATGTGGCAGACGCAAATGGCAAATATACATATGAGATTCCTGTTGAAGCCCTGGACAATGGAATTGCAGTTGCTGCTTTTTCCCACAAAAACCAGATCTGGTATGACAGAATCCTGACTTTCCAGTCCAGCACTTTGAATAAGATAGGTGACGTACAGGATGATCCGCAGCCAGACACTGCTCCTGACACAACAATCACAGCAACTCCTGCACCCACTGCAAAACCAAATAAAAAACCGACAGCAACCCCTACACCAACAGCAACTCCAAAGCCAGACAAGAAACCGGAAGAGGAATCCAAATACGAATCTGACTTAAGCGGCGGAACAGCATCTGTAAACAGTTCTACTACATTAGCAGATGGAACCTATACTCCTGACAGCTTCTCCTGGTCTGGTGGCTCTGGAAAGGTCAATATTTCCTGTAACAAAGTTACGGTAACAAATGGTCAGGCATATGCGACTATTGTATTCAGCAGTGAATATTACGGTTATGTAAAAGCCAATGGAAATAAATATTACGGTGCATGCGGCGGCGGAACTTCTACTTTCACAATTCCGGTAGCACTGAACCAGAATAATACGATCATTGGTATGACAACCAGAATGTCCCAGGCTCATGAAATCACTTACACCATTTATATCGCTTTAAAGGGTGCAAACGATCCGAAGAAAACAGACAAGGATAACCCGGCAGAGGACAACAGCATGCTTTCCACAGGAAACAAGAAGCTGGATGATTCTGCACCAGAGATCACAGGTCTTGAGTATAAAGACGAAACTACTCTTGAGCATGCAAAATACTTTAAGCTTTATCACTATGCAAAGGGCATTACCCTTCTTGAAGTAGATATGACAACAGATACTGCAAGAAAACCGGAAACTGTTGATTCCGGGAAAGAAGATGAAAAAACGAAAGCTGCTGATTCCCAGGAACTTACAGGTACAGAAAAGCTCTACATGGGCAATGTTGTAAAATACCTGATCGTACCTGAGGGTGCTGTTATCCCTGCAGGACTTGATAAAGATGTAATCGTAATCAACCAGCCGGTAGAATCTGCTTATGTGGCTTCCACAGATGCTCTTAACATTTTGGATAAGCTTGATCTTACAGACAAAGTTACTGCTCTTGGAATGGAAAAAGAGGACTGTACGGTAGACAGCCTTACAGCTGCTCTGGAAGATGGTTCCTTAACTTTTGCAGGAAAAGATGAAGATACAGATTACAAAGCTCTTGTAAAGAGTCAGTGCGGTATTTCTATCCTTTCTTCTGATATTCTCCCGACAGAGGAAGCAGACACAGAAGCAAAAGAAAACCTTCTGAAAGATTCCGCAGAGAAATATTCCACTCTGAAAATCCCGTTTATCGTGGACCGTTCTGCAGATGAAAAGGATGACAATGCAAAAGCTGAGTGGGAAAAAGCTTACGAAGCAATTTTTGTAACTGATGAGGAAGAATAAATTACTATTCTTCACCATATGCACAGTAGCAAGAATAATCAGCAGGAGAAAATAAAAATGTATGACAAAAAGCTGAAATATAAAATTTTAAGTATTTTTGCAGCAACAGTTATGACATTTACTGCCATTACTCCGGTATGGGCAGAAGAGGAGAACCTGGAAGCAGATGCTTCCGGGGAGACTTCTTCTGACACATCAGAAAAAAATGCTGCACCTGAAATTGCAGGTCTGACCTATGAATCCGCCATGGATCTGTCTTTTGCAGAATGCTTTGACGTGTATTATTACAATGACGGTTACAAACTTCTGGACATCCATGATGATGCCAGATATCTGATCGTCCCAGAGGGCAAAGAGGCACCTGATGATCTGGATCCTGAAATCCAGATCCTTCAGCAGCCACTTGACACCATCTACATGGCAGCCACTTCCCCGATGGCATTGTTCGATGCAATCGGAAGTGTAGACTCCATCAAGCTGTCAGGTCTTGATGCTTCCGGCTGGTATATCCAGTCAGCAGCTGATGCTATCAATAACGGCGAAATGACCTTTGCGGGAAAATACGATGAACCAGATTACGAGCTTCTGGTAGGTGACGACTGTGATCTTGCAATAGAGTCTACCATGATCCTTCATGCACCGAAGGTACAGGAGATGATCGAAACTCTTGGAATTCCTGTTTTCACCGATCGCTCCAGCTATGAGAGCCAGCCCCTTGGACGTACAGAGTGGATCAAGCTTTATGGCGCAATGATGAACAAAGAAGAGGAGGCAAAGACCTTCTTTGACCAGCAGGCACAGGTTATTGAGAAGCTAAAGGACTTTACAAATACGGAAAAAACAGTTGCATTTTTCTACATCAATACCAGCGGTTCTCCTGTAGTACGTAATCCTAAAGATTATATTTCCAGCATGATCGAGATTGCCGGTGGAAGAAATACATTCGCAGATCTTCAGGATGACAGTGGAAAAACTTCCGTTGCCATTACCATGGAGGAATTCTATAATACTGCGGCAGATGCAGATTATCTGATCTACAACTCCAGTATTGATGCGTCTGTAAAAAGCATAGACGATCTTCTTGCAAAAGAAAGTCTGATGGCTGATTTTAAAGCCGTAAAAGAGGGAAATGTCTGGGTAACTGATGATTCCATGTACCAGCATACAGATACAATTGGTGAACTGATCACAGATCTGAACCTGATGCTTACCGGCGGAAGTGAAGAGGATATGACTTTTCTTCATAAGCTGAGCTGACAGCAGGTTCTGTTGTAAATGAAACAAAAATGGAGAAAAATAAAATGAGCAATCAATCCGCTGGAACCAGCTTCCACATGGAAAATTTTAAGAGACGATCTCGTTACGCTATGGTTTTCATTCTGCTGATCCTGGCCTTTGGCCTGATCACAGTTTTGAATATCAACACAGGAAATGTTCATATTTCTCTGTCTGAGATCATAGATATCCTGCTGAAAAAAGCCACAGATACAAAAGAATACAGCATCATCTGGAAAATCCGTCTTCCCAGGATCCTGATGGCTGCCATTCTTGGAGGTGCCTTATCCCTATCTGGTTTTCTTCTCCAGACCTTTTTTGAAAATCCCATTGCAGGACCTTTTGTTCTGGGAATTTCTTCCGGTGCGAAAATGGTAGTAGCTCTTACCATGATTTATTATCTTGGCAGAGCCGTAAACGTAACTTCTTACACTCTGATCATTGCAGCTTTTATTGGTTCCCTGATTTCCATAGGTTTTATTCTTCTGATTTCAAAAAGGATCAAGCACATGGCCACCCTTCTGGTTGCCGGAATCATGATCGGCTATATCTGTTCTGCAGTAACTGATTTTGTGGTAACTTTTGCAGACGATTCCGATATTGTAAATCTTCACGGATGGTCACAGGGAAGCTTCTCCGGTATGAGCTGGAGTAACGTTTACATTTCCTGTGTGGTGGTAGGAATTACCCTGGCCCTGACCTTCCTGCTGTCAAAGCCCATCGGTGCTTATCAGCTGGGAGAAGCTTATGCACAAAGCATGGGCGTAAATATCAAATTCTTCCGTGTTGCATTGATTTTGCTTTCCAGTATTTTATCAGCAACTGTAACTGCTTTTGCAGGACCGATTTCTTTCGTTGGAATTGCAGTCCCATTTCTGATGAAAAGAAGCTTCGGCACATCCAGACCACTTATAATCATTCCGGGAACATTCCTGGGCGGTGCAGTTTTCTGCATGATGTGTGACCTGATTGCCAGAATGGCTTTTGCCCCTCTGGAGCTGAATATCAGTACCGTTACCTCCATCTTTGGAGCACCTGTTGTTATTTTCATGATGTTGCGGAAGAAGAGAGGAAACTGAAATGGATAATTACTATTTTCATATGGATAACCTTTCTGTCGGTTATGACAAAAAGGCCTTAATTCATGATATCTGTATTGGAATTAAAAAAGGGGAGATTGTAACTCTCATTGGTCCAAATGGTTCTGGTAAATCTACGATTCTGAAAAGTATCACAAGACAGCTGCAGATCATTGGTGGAAAAGTTTACTTTGATGATCGCAATCTGAATTCTTTTTCCTATAAAGAGCTTTCCACACGCATGGCAGTAGTTCTTACGGAACGAATGCGTCCGGAGCTTATGACCTGTCATGATATTGTGGCAACCGGACGCTACCCTTATACAGGCAGACTCGGTATTCTTTCCAGAGAGGATGAGGAAAAGGTAGAGGAAGCCATGAGAGCGGTGCATGCGGAATCGCTTGGCAGTCGTGACTTTAACAACATCAGCGATGGCCAGCGTCAGAGAGTGCTTCTTGCCCGTGCGATCTGCCAGGAACCGGATATTATTATTCTGGATGAGCCAACCTCTTTCCTTGATATCAAACATAAGCTGGATCTTTTATCCATTCTTCGGGATATGGCAAAAAAGAAGCAGATCACAGTTATCATGTCTCTTCACGAAATCGATCTGGCACAGAAAATTGCAGATAAGATCATCTGCGTAAAGGGAGATACTATTTCTCATTTTGGAAAGCCGGAAGATATTTTTAAAGAGAACATGATCAAGGAGCTGTATGAGATCAACAATGGATTTTTTGATCCCCTGTTTGGAAGTATTGAGCTTCCGAAACCAGACGGAGAAGCGAAAACTTTCGTAATCTGTGGAAACGGCACTGGTATTCCCATATTCCGTCAGCTGCAGAAAGAGCATACACCTTTTATTGCAGGTATTCTTTACACCAATGACGTGGATTACCGCCTGGCAAGACTATTGGCTTCAAAGGTGATCACGGAAGAACCCTTCATGGAAATCAGTGAAGAAGCCTTCCAGAAGGCGCAAAAAGCCATGGAAAGCTGTGAGAGGATAATCTGCACGGCTGTTCCGGTTGGAAGCTGCAATAAGCGGTTAGGAGAGCTTATAGATGCAGCGAAGAAGAGCGGGAAAACAGAGTTTGTATAATTCTGCCTTGCGGGATTCTTTGATTCCGTTTCTTTACAGGACTCATTTTTTACGTTATACTGAGTTCACCGAAAGAAGGAGAGGACTCGTTTTATGAAAAAAAATATATTTACAAAAGACAACCTGATGTTCTTTATCATTCTGAATCTGGGATTGATTTTTACAGCGGTTGGAATTGCCATTTTTAAAACACCCAACCATTTCGCATTTGGTGGTACATCTGGTCTGTCTATTATCCTTTCTACCTTATTTCCGAAGTGGAATGTAGGTGCATTTATGTGGATCGTCAATGCAGCACTTGTTGTACTTGGATTTTTCTTCCTTGGAATCCGCTCCATGGGCTGGACTGTCTATTCCTCTTTTGCCCTGTCTTTCTATGTAAGTGCCTGTGAAGCTATTTATCCCCTTAGTTCGCCACTTACACATGACGTGTTCCTGGAGCTGTGTTTTGCAGTTATTCTCCCAGCAGTGGGAGCTGCTATGGTATTTAATGTCGGTGCCTCCACTGGTGGTACTGATATTGTGGCAATGATTTTGCACAAATATACCAGCCTTGAGATCGGGCGTGCCCTTTTGGTCAGCGACCTGGGAATCGTACTGATCGCAGCTTACCTTTACGGTGCCCAGACCGGACTTTACTGTATTCTTGGAATGATCCTGAAATGCACTGTAGTAGACAGTGCTATTGAGAGTCTGAATCTGAGAAAGGTATGTACGATCATTAGCAAATATCCGGAGCAGGTAGAAGAGTTCATCATCAATGACCTGCATCGTTCTGCCACAGAGCAGAAGGCCTTTGGCATCTATACCAAGAAGGAGCAGAAGGTAATGATGACTGTGCTTACCCGAAGTGAGACCAACCGTCTTCGTATTCATTTAAGACAGATTGATCCCCATGCATTTATTACTATTGTAAACAGCAGCGAGATCATTGGAAAAGGCTTCCGTTCTATCTGATGCCTGCCAGCTAATGCAGAAGACTGATTTTCCCATAACAGAACGGTCTGATGAAGCTTGATTTTAAAACCAGAAAGGAATACAGGCCATGATTTCCAAAACCATGCGAGCAATTCTCCACACCCTTTCCTACGGCAATATCGAAGTGGAATCCTCCCGCAGACTGGTGGACATTAAGAAGCTGGATGCCATGAATATTTTTCTGAAAAAAATGGATATCCAGATTTTCAACGGGGACTACGAAATCCCTCTGCGGATTTATTTTCCTACTGAAGAAGCCATGACAAACGGGGTGGAAAAAAGCCATACTTTTCCAGTTCTTCTATTTTTTCATGGCGGAGGATGGGTGACAGAAAGTGTGGATACCTATAACCGTGTATGTGCCAGAATGTCCCAGTCTACCGGTCATATTGTAGTATCCGTGGAATACAGGCTTGCTCCTGAATATCGTTTTCCAACGGCTCTGATGGACTGTTATGCAGCAGCGAAAGCGCTTTACACCAATAAGCTGATCCTGAATACTGATCCCCGTAAAATCACTATCATGGGTGACAGTGCCGGAGGAAATCTTGCAGCCGCAGTTGCTCTTATGGCAAGAGACAAGGGCGACTTTCAGGTATTCCGGCAGATTCTTATTTATCCAGCCTTATATAATACCTATACAACCGCATCTCCCTATGCCTCTGTGCAAAAGAACGGCACCGACTACCTGCTTACTGCAGTGAAAATGCAGGATTATCTGAATCTGTATGAGAGCTGTCCGGAGGATCGGGTCAACCCTTATTTTGCACCTCTTCTGGCAAGAGATTTTTCTAATATGCCAGAGACCCTGATTCTCACAGCAGAGTTTGATCCTCTTCGTGATGAAGGCGAAGATTATGGAAAAAAACTGGTAGAGGCTGGTAATTATGTGGAAGTACACCGAATCAAAGATGCACTTCACGGCTTTTTTGCTCTTGGAATCCGCTTTTTCCATGTGCAGGAAAGTTTTTCTTATATGAACGAATTCTTAAAAAGGGAAGTGTGAAAATTGAAAGAAGGATATTCGAACTGGAGAAAACTGGATAACGCGGCCCTTGCTTTTCCTCTGGTAACTGGCAAAAATGATACCAGAGTATTTCGTTTTTACTGTGAACTAAAGGAAAATGTAAAACCGGAGCTTCTCCAGACCGCTCTTGAAAAAACCATGGAAAAATATCCTCTGTTTCAGATGGTTCTCCGAAAAGGATTATTCTGGTTCTACCTGGAACACAGGGATATTCGTCCAATTGTAAAGGAAGAGAAGAAGCCTCCATGCAGCAGGCTGTATATTCCAGACAAAAAGAATCTTCTTTTTCAGGTCAGCTATTATGAAAAAAGAATCAATTTTGAAGTTTTCCATGCACTGACAGATGGTACCGGGGCAATGCATTTTCTCCAGGAACTTGTAAGCAATTATCTGAAGAAGGCTCACCCGGAACAGGATCTGCCTTCTCTGCCAGTCACGGATATGAGCACCCCCGGTGATCAGGAGGAGGATAGCTTTTCCCAGTATTATTCCTCGGATATTCCCGGAAATTCCGAGAAAAAACCTCGTGCTGTCAGACTTCCGGGAGAACGGCTGCTTCATGAGGATATGCATATTACAGAGATTGTACTTCCGGTAAAAGAGCTTCATGCAAAAGCAAAAGAATACGGTGTCTCCATAACCATTCTGATCACAGCCATGTTTCTTTGTTCCATCCATGAGGAAATTCCCAAGAGCAGGCAAAATCGCCCCATTGCCCTTATGGTACCTGTAAATCTGCGGAATTATTTTCCCTCACAGTCTATGGCAAATTTTTTTGGCTGGATAGAAGTGGGACATGATTTTTCCCAAACTTCTGATTTTACAGAAATTCTGGCTCACGTGAAAGAGCAGTTTGCCGCGGAACTGGTAGAAGAGAAAATTGCCAGACATATGAATAGCTATGTCCGTCTGGAGAAAAATCCGGTCATCCGTGCAGTTCCCCTGGAAATAAAGAAATATTTCCTTATGCTTGGAGCAAACCTAAGCTCTAGAAGCATTACGGCTGTTTATTCCAATATTGGAATTCTTCGTTTTCCAAAGGAGTATAACCAGTACATTGACCGTTTCGGAATTTTCGCAAGTACCAACTCCATGCAGCTTTGTTCCTGTTCTTACGAAAACGAAATGGTTCTTGGATTTACCTCCAAGCTTCCCAAGGATAATATTCAGCGAAATTTTCTGAACATGCTGAAAAAAGAAGAAATTCCTTATACAGAAAAAACCAATAATTTCCCCGGCTGTTCCCTGAAAGAGAAAAAGGAGGCGCAGAGAATCGTGCAGGTTTTCAATTTTGTCTGCATTGCAGCTGCAATTCTCTGCGGCATGATCAATTACCTTACACGGGAAAAACTGGACTGGTTCTGGTTCGCCGCAGCTGGCTGTCTTTGCGGATGGCTGATCGTAGCGGTTGCTTATGCCAAACGGAGGAATATCTTAAAAAACGAGATCATACAGTTGATCCTGGTAACTATTATCGCGGTTCTGTGGGACAAATATACCGGATGGCATGGATGGTCTCTGGATTTTGTCCTTCCATTTGGCGCTCTTGCAGTACTTGGCTCTATACCCGTGATCGTAAAAGTACAAAAGCTGGAAAAAGAAGAGTATCTGTTTTATCTTGTTCAGGCTGCTTTTGCTGGTCTCGTACCGCTGATCCTTATGTTTCTTCACCTGATCCGTTTTCCATACCCATCTGTGGTATGCACAGGAATCAGCCTGCTGGTATTTGCAGGAATGTTTATTTTTAACAGCAATGATACTATTCGGGAGTTTCATAAAAAACTTAGAATGTAATAAAATAGACACAGATTGCAAGGACTGCTTTGCTGAAATTTCAGAAAAGCAGTCCTTGCAATCTGTGTCCGTCTGTTATGTCTGATACCCTAAAGCGTATTTGATAAATCATTCCCGTAATCTGCACGCCCCACTTTGTGGGAGATTTTGCAGAAAGCCTTTTTCAAACACGCTCTGGCAGTTAATATAATTAAATTTCTACAAGAATTCCCTTCTCTTTATCATACTTACAATATTTGCCATTTCCGGAAATAAATGGCTGATAAGTATTCGTACGTGTATCTTTCACATATACAATTCCTGTGGCGATCATTTCTACCAATGAGAAACGTTTACTCAGGCTTGAGATCCAGGAGTAGGTTTTATTACTGTCAGAATCAGCAGCAACCAGACTGTATCCCTCTTCACACGGTTTCAGAGAGAAGTAAATTTTCTCCGGCTTAGAAGTCTCTTTAAATACCTGGCTTGCTATATAAGTAGAAAAATTCTTCTCCACAAACTGCTGGAAAGAGTATAAGGTATAAACCTCTCCGCTGACTTCGTCTGTAATCCGGTCTCCGCGCTGCAGACGCGCCTTGATCAGAGACAAAGTCTCAATGGTCCAGTTGATAAAGGAAATGCTGCTGTAGGTCATGCTCTCAAGAAGCTGGTCGATCAGTTTCTTTGTGAGAACATTTGATTTCGTTGCTTCGTTAAACAATTCTTCATTCATAATCCGCACCCTCCATAACATATATATATTAATTGATAATCTTAATTATAAGATCTTATTTTGTTAAAATCAATAATTTCTCCCTCGTTTTTGTATTATTTGTTATTGCTGTTATTTTATATATATTGTTTGCCTTTAACACAAAACCATGTTATCATCATAAGAGTTGGAGTTTATAAAAAGCAAAAACAAATTTTACGAATTTGGAAGGAAAAATTTATGGAAAAACATCATCATGAACGAAGTACTTTTTCCGGTAAACTGGGATTTGTACTGTCTGCTGCCGGAGCTTCCGTCGGACTGGGAAATATATGGCGATTTCCTTACCTTGCGGCAAAGTACGGCGGTGGAATATTTTTACTGATTTACATTATTCTGGCACTTACTTTTGGCTACTCCATGATTGTCGCCGAAACCGCCCTTGGCCGAATGACAAGAAAAAGCCCGGTAGGCGCTTTTGGAAAATTTGGCAAGTCTAAATGGCTGTCCTTTGGTGGCTGGATCAATGCCATCATTCCAGTCCTGATCGTGCCATACTATTCCGTTATCGGCGGATGGGTTATCAAATATCTGATCGAATATATAAAAGGTAACAGCCAGAAGCTGGCAGAAGACGGATATTTTTCTGAGTTTATTTCGAATGGTACCTCCACAGAGGTCTGTTTCCTTATTTTTGCATTTTTAACAGTTGCAATCATATATGCAGGAGTCCGAAACGGAGTAGAGCGCGTTTCCAAATTTATGATGCCGGTTCTGGTATTTTTATCTGTGCTTATTACTGTTTACTCTGTTACAAGACCAGGTGCCCTTGCAGGAGTGAAATATTTCCTGGTACCAAATATTGAGAATTTCTCCTGGATGACAGTGGTAGCCGCCATGGGTCAGATGTTTTATTCCCTGTCTATTGCCATGGGAATTCTGGTAACCTTTGGCTCTTATATGAAAAAGGACGTATCTATCGAAGGTTCCACCAAGAATGTAGAAGTGTTTGACACTGCAATTGCCATTATGGCAGGTCTGATGATCATTCCGGCTGTGTTTGCATTCTCCGGTGGAGATCCGGATACTTTACAGGCAGGACCGGCGCTTATGTTCATCACCATTCCCAAGGTATTTGCCAGTATGGGGTTGGGAACTCCCATTGGGATTCTGTTCTTTGTACTGGTGCTGTGCGCAGCTCTTACCAGCTCTATTGCCCTGACGGAGAGCGCTGTATCTACCTTCCAGGACGAACTGAGATGGCACAGAAAGAAAGCAACCGTTATTGTTGGTGTGATCATGATTCTTCTTGGAACTCTTTCTTCCCTTGGATATGGACCGCTTGGCTTTGTAAAAATCATTGGAATGCAGTTTCTGGATTTCTTTGATTTCCTCACCAATTCTGTAATGATGCCAATTGCCGCACTTGCAACCTGTCTTTTAATTTCCAGAAAAGTGGGAGTGGAAAAGATTGAGGAGGAAGTAGTAGCTGAAGGCGGAACTTTCCGCAGGAAAAAGATTTTTAACTTTATGATCAAATACCTCTGCCCGATATTTGCAGCAATTATCCTGCTTAGCTCTGTAGCAAATGCATTTGGACTGATTTCCATGTAAATAATTTGTAACTGTTCTGTACTTCTCAGTTACCACTTCGCGAAATAATACCTGCTGAATAAATACTATAATTTTTTAATCGCCCCACCCATCTCAGGTGGGGCGATTGTATAAGGACTGCCTCCATATCTACAAAGCTTTAAAGTCTGCCACATTTCCATCAATAACGCACACAACTTTTCCCTATATCTGCTTTTTACAATATGGTTACATTTATCACTACCAAAACATGTATAATAGAACCAGTACATCAAATAAGGACTATTTTTCAGAGTATACAAGAAAGGACCCGAAATGAAAGCCAGAATACTTGTAATAGAAGATGAACCAGCAATCAATAACTTACTTTGCATGAACCTGGAAGTCACCGGCTACCAGACCGTAAGCTACCTGGACGGCAATGACGCCAGCGAAGGAATTGCCTGGGATCATGAGTTCCAGTGCGCCCTTGTAGATATTATGCTCCCTGGAAAAGATGGATATACCCTTTTACCAGAACTGAATCACTACGGCATTCCCGTCATTTTTCTCACCGCCAGAGCCGACATCGCAAGCAAAGTAAAAGGCCTTAAAGAAGGTGCCGAAGACTATATTGTAAAGCCCTTCGAGATGCTGGAAGTGATGGTCCGCCTGGAGAAAGTACTGGAACGTCATGGAAATTTACAGGAGCAGATACAGATTAACAATATTACCATAGACACCATAAGCCATACCGTTACCAGAAATGGAGAGGAAATTTACCTGAAACCAATGGAATACAACTGCCTTATGATGTTCGTCCGCAATCCCAATAAAGCTCTTACAAGAGAGCAGCTTCTGGCCGGTCTCTGGGGCGTAGAATTCGAAGGAGAAACAAGAACAGTAGATGCACATGTGGGACGTATCCGCAAGAAGCTGGGCTGGCAGAACAGGATCAAAACCATTCCCCGCATTGGATACCGACTGGAGGTGGAATTTTGAAGCTTTTTACAAAAATCTTTTTACAGGTGGCCTGCATGATCCTGATTTTATCCTCCGCTGTTTTTTTCTATACTTCATATCGCTGGAAGAATCAGAGTATTCAGTATATCAATAACTATGAATATACCAAATTTCAGAATAATCTTTTACAATTTGAGGAGAAATTAAGACTTACAAGCAGTCAGTCCGCTAATTCCGATGAGAAAGTCCGAAACCGAATTCTTATCTACGCTTTCCGACAGATTTTCCATGACAGTGCTGTTCTATATCAAAATGATGAAGAACTTTACAACGGTACCGCCTATGACTTCGATGTTCAGGAAATCCAGAAACAACTGGGAGAAGTGGAATTACACGGAAAATGGTATGACGCGGATACTTATATCTGTGATCCCCTTATCAGCAAAGCCGACGGTAAAACACTGTTGCTTTTTTTTTATTCCTCCACAGAGTCAACTACAAATCTGAATTATCAGATTGTCACTTATAAAGACGTTTCTGATGTTCTGGAGAGTAACAGGATCCTTTTTTATCAGGCGGGTATGTTGACGCTGGTTCTTCTTCTGTTAACCGGAACAATTCTTTTTTTCAGCCTGCGGAAAATTATGGCACCCCTTACAAAATTAAGGGAAGCTGCGGTTTCTGTATCTGAAGGCAACTATGATATACAAGTTCCTGCGGAAGGAGATACGGAACTGGCGCAGGTTGGCAAAAGCTTTAATCAGATGTCCTCCAAGGTTAAAGAACAAATTGAATGCCTTTCCACTGTAAACCATACACAACGACAGTTAATGGGAAGTCTTGCCCACGAGCTGAAAACACCTATGACCTCTATCCTGGGATATGCAGATACCCTTCTCACAGTGCGCCTGCAAAGACAGCAGCAGGAGAGAGCTCTCTCCTATATTTCCAGTGAATGCCGCAGGCTGTCCCGACTTTCGGTAAAAATGCTGGAACTTACCGGATTATATGAAACTGGGGAGGCACGATTTGCCCCAACAGAAAACTCAGTGAAAGCTTTTCTGGAGGATTCCAGACAGCTTAACCTCTGCCGTCTGAAAGAGAAGAATATCTGTCTGGAACTTCAGTGTGAACCGGCTGATCTGAAGAAAAACTTTGACAGAGATCTTATGTTAAGTCTGGTAAACAATTTTATTGACAACGCAGTAAAAGCCTCCGCGGACAATTCCAGACTCATACTGGAAGCAACGGCTGAGAAACTGATGGTCCGGGATTTTGGCAAAGGAATCCCGGCTGAAGATCTTGATAAAGTGACAGAGGCATTTTATATGGTTGACAAATCCCGTTCCCGGGCCAATGGAAGTGTGGGACTTGGACTTGCACTTTGTAAAAAAATTGCGGATATACATGGATTTCAATTGAAAATTGAAAGTGAAATAGGAAAGGGAACCTGTGTATTCATTAAATGGTAACGAATTTCTTTCCAGATTACAATTCAGTTACAATTTACGGAAGATTTGGTGTAATTCCAAGTACTATAATCTATATCAGAACATGACCGGTGATTACTATGAGCAATATCAAACACCCGTTCCCCTAAATCTCCGGTTATGTTCAAACATCGAAAGGGAGACTTCAAACAAATGAGAAAGAATATAGAAAGAATGATTGGACTTACTCTCTGCATGGGAATGTTAGCGGGATGTGCACAGACACCAGAATCTTCCCTTGTAAGGCAGAAGGGAAATAAAGCACTGGATTCTTACAAAGAAGCGGATGACAAGGATGTCAATATGGCAGGAAATGCCTCCTCCGCTGATCAGACAACTGCTTCTGAAAGTACTGGTACAAGTGATACTGCTGCCCCCACTGACGTTCACCCGGATAATGCCTCAGCTGCCAAAACCACTATCCGCGACCTGATCAATGCGCCTGAGACTTACAAAAGTCAGGTAACAGACGACACGTCTAAGCTTGTGGTAAATACGGATGCAGCTGTAGAAATACCAGATGTGGAAAAGATATCTGCAATTTCTGTTACACCAGCTGCGGTCACACAGGATCTTCTTGATGGTATCACAGATGCCTTTTTCTCAAATGCGAAGATTTACACTGCAGACAGCTATTACGTACAGACAAAGGATGAGATCAAGAAAAAAATCGACGAATTAAAAGAAGATGTTGCCAACGGAAATCTGGATCCTAATAATTGGGGAACCGATGATAATGGCAATCTCATATATGATATTTACGATGACATTGATTATTGGGAAAACCAGTATGAATCTGCACCTGAGACTAGAAATCTGGTAGAAGGAAGACCTGCCGTGGGAGTACAGACATACAGCAATACTGGTGAAGTTATGGAAGACAATGCTTTTACCGGTATCGCCCAGTTAGATGACGGCTCCCAATATTCTTATCGTACCTCTTCCTGGGGAGCCTATTCTTTGGAAGTAAGAATCCAGAAGATAGCCCAAAAAGACGGTAAAGAAATCCCTTCTGACGCTGTCTGGTCCGATTATTCCAGCAGCAGTCCATATGAAAAACCTACCGAAAAATCTATTGGAATTTCGTTGGATGACGCGAAGAAATTAGCCCAGGAAAAAGCAGATGCCATGGGCCTTGACGATTTAAACCAATGCGGATGGGATTATGCGATTCAGACGTCCATTGGAACAGATGATAACTCCAGTTATCTCGGAAGTGGTTATGTTATCTACTACAGCCGTACCATAAATGGAACTCCACTTACCTATACCATGGATGCAGGTGGAGCGCTTGAAGACATGGACAGTACTATGGAAACCTGGGCTTACGAAAACCTTTATTTTTATGTAAATGCAGACGGAATCGACAGCATGACTTATTGTAATCCATACACCATCGGAGAAACTAAGACTGAGAATTTAAACCTGCTTCCATTCAGCGAGATCATGAATATCTACGAAAAAATGATGATCGTCACCAACGCGGACAACCTTACCTATGAAAATTCCAGGGTATTCAATATTGACCGTATCGTTCTTGGCTATGCCAGAATTTATGAGCCATCCACAGATTCCCATACCGGTCTTCTGGTTCCTGTCTGGGATTTCTTCGGATCCCGCAAGATTGACTCCGAATATGATGGCGAAACCTACTCAGATACGACAGATTGGCCTACCTGGAGCTTTCTTACCATCAATGCAGTAGACGGAAGTATTATAGACCGTAGTCTGGGATACTGATATGAAGCAGACACTTGGAATTGTTCGCTACAATTTCTTCGGCTTTTTCCGTAATCCCAAAGTGATTTTTACCCTCTTTCTGGAATTTGTGCTCAGTTTTCTGCTTACAGGAAGGATCATGGTTGTTATGGATAACTACAATACGCCTGTACAGGCAATTGAACCTTTCCTGTGGACCTTCGGGGATGGAACAGCAGTGCTTCTAAGTTCCATGCTTTTGCTTTTGCTGTTCTCCGACCTGCCGAAAATGACACCAGTCACTCCTTATCAGCTGATCCGTACCACCAAGAAGAAATGGCTCTTAGGCCAGTTTGTCTATATTACATTCGTAACGATTTTATATACATGTTTTATGCTTTTGTTTACTTCTGTGCTGTGCATGAAGGACAGCTATCCAGGCAATCTGTGGAGTGACACAGCAGCAATGCTTAGACAGTATCGATTCAAATAAAAGTTCTACTGAATACAGCAGTTCCGTTTCCAGCAGTAGTTTCACGGCTATGGACAATCCCGGGAATAATATTTCACCAGTGTCCTGTCTTCCCTGTAAAGTTGCTGCAATACTCCCCGGAGAAGATAATCAGATCTATATCCCGCTCTCCCAGGCAAGAATTCTGTGCAGCGAATCTGGCACTGCGCTGACTGTAACAAAGGTGTTGCTAAAGATAAATGGAAAGACCAATCTTGAAAACGCTAAACAGCATTTTGAATAACAAAGATACTTCCTTTTCAGGTGTAAATAAATATCTGCTTATGTTATACTATTGTATAAGACCAATAAAAAGGAGCACTCTATAATGAACAGACAGGAACTACTTAACCAAATTGAGTATTATACCCCGTTCAATGAACAAGAAGAGACGGATAAGCAGCTTATTCTGAACTGGATCAGAAATAATACCAATGCTTTTTCCAGAGAAAACACGGTAGCACATATGACTGCTTCTGCCTGGGTGGTAAATCAGGATAAAAGCAAAATTCTCATGGTCTATCACAATATTTATAATTCCTGGTCCTGGCTGGGAGGACATGCGGACGGGGAGACAGATTTACTTGCAGTTGCCCTTCGGGAAGTGAAAGAGGAAGCGGGGATTTCCCATGTCAGTCCTGTATCTGAGGAGATTTTTTCTTTGGAATCCCTTACAGTAGATGGACATGTGAAAAAGGGCAAATATGTGTCCAGCCATTTACATCTGAATGTAACATATCTGCTGGAAGCAGATTCTGAGGAAGCTGTCTCCATAAAAGCCGACGAGAACAGCGGTGTCGCCTGGTTTTCCCCTGAAGAAGCGCTGAAGAAATCTACAGAACCATGGTTTGTAGAACATGTGTACTCCAAGCTGATTGAGAAAATGTAATGAAAGAAGCCAACAATTATAATACTTATATGATACAAAGAAAGAGAAGAGAACATGAGTGAGAAAATTGTAGTTTGCCTTGAAAAAGGTGGCGCAAGAGATATGGCTGAAGCTTTTTCCAGGCGCACAAATACCCCAATCTCTGAAAAGCCGGGAGAGCACCTGACGGTGCTTTTTAATTCCAAAGGTGTTTCTTTAACCGGATATGGTCTGGCTTATCAGGGGGATTTCGAAAATATGCTTCACCGGGTGACCAACGGAAGATTACAGCATGAAATGCTGGTACGGGCTTCCAAATCAGAAAAGCCAGGGCGCAAGGCAATAGATGCCACAGCAGGTATGGGAGAGGATGGATTTCTTCTGGCAGCCCAGGGGTATGAGGTAACTCTGTATGAGCAGAATCCAGTGATTGCTGTTCTTTTAAAGGATGCCCTGCGCCGGGCAAAGAAGCATCCCGTATTGAAAGAGATCGCTGCCCGCATGAAACTGACAGAAGGCAACAGCGTGGAATTAATGCCCGCACTCCTGGATCCTGTAGACGTCATATACCTGGATCCCATGTTCCCCGCAAGACAAAAGTCCAGCCTGATCAACAAAAAACTGCAGCTCATCCAGAAGCTGGAGCCCCCATGCTCCCAAGAGACCGACCTTTTCGACGCCGCTATCAGCGCAGACCCGGATAAGATCATTGTAAAACGACCGCTGAAAAGTGATTTTCTGGCAGGAAGGAAGCCTTCTTATACGTTAAGCGGAAAAGCGATTCGATATGATTGTTATACGTTGTAGAGGAAATAAATTGGCAGAGCAGGCAGATGAATAAATGATATATGCATAGCAGCATTTTTATAATCCTTTTCGATTACTGTCAGAAGTGCTAGTGCAAATCAGAAGCAACTATGTATAATAAGAATAAAAAGGACAGTATTGCTTATAAGGAAGGAGAAAATGCTTATGAGAAATGGTAAAAAATCATTAAAAAAAGCCAGCGTACTGCTTACTACATTCTTACTTGTAGTAATGTGTCTGGCAGTGGATACCACATCTGTAAGTGCCGCGAAGATCAAACTGAACAAAACAAAGCTTACCTTGACCCAGGGCAAGAAATACCGTTTAAAGGTAAAAGGCACAAAAAAGAAAGTGAAATGGTCCTCCACAAAGAAATCAGTGGCAACTGTCAATAAAAAGGGTGTCGTTACAGCAAAGAAAAAAGGAACTGCATATATTAAAGCTAAGGTTGGCAAAAAAACATACAAGTGTAAGGTTACTGTTAAGAGTAAAAAAGCACCTGCAAAGCCAGCACCTACAACACCTTCTGCTCCGGTAAATCCGCCGGCAGAGCCTACAGCAACACCTACCACAGCTCCAGCAAAAACACCAGTACTAAGTGCAACATCTTTAAGCATGCGTAAAGGTGAATATTATCAGCTTAGCGTACAGGATCCTAAGCATCTGCCCGTATGGACCAGTTCAAACAAGAATATTGCAGAGGTAGACAGTCAGGGAAAGGTACATGCAATTAATGTTGGAACAACAGAAATCAAAGTAGATGCAGGGATTGTTCTTACATGCACAGTTACAGTTACCATGGAAACAAAGCCTCAGACTGAACCAGTTCTTTCGAAAGCAGTTATAAAAGGGCAGCGGTCAGTCAAGAATGAAGCTGGCGAATCTGTAGTGATTGAGATTCCTCTGAATACTTATACCTATACTTTCAGCACAATTCCAACAAACGTGGAAGAATTGAAGCAGTATAACATCAGCGGTGATGATGGGAGATATAAGGTGCTCGCTCTTTATGTCATGTCACTTCGGACCTGGAAACCGGAAAATCAGACAGATTGCGAAGAAATGATCGGATATTTATGCAATAAGCAGTTATCTGTTTATGAGAAGCAGAGATTAGCAGAGCAAATGAAAAAGAGTAAACAGTATCTCTATCTTGGAAATGCATTCTTAAATGGTGCAACTCCGGCGAATGACTACACACCTTCACAGCCTTATTCAATTACATTAACTCAGGATTCTGTAGTAGATGAAGATCAGATATACATTCCGGCAAATCCTTCCATACCATCTCCTGATCAGTATAGAGCCTTTATCTATTGCAAGGCTTCTGACAGTGGTAAATGGATCGATGTTTATAAATCATCTAAGGACGGAAACTGGTATATGTATAAATGGATGGATCTGATCACTTCAATAAAAGCCCCGGCTTCAAGTAATCCATTCTAAATATGTCTTCAGGTGATTCATTCTAATTACAAGAGGGCAGACATCAAAGACCTCGGTTTTTGGTGTCTGCCCTTAATGTATTTTATAAAAATTATATCTGTAACCACTGGGGGTGACAGTATACTAAGAGAAATCTTTTTGGACACTTTGACAGCAGCTTCCCAAACTACTGCCACGGACTCCCCAAAAACAACTTGTGACGATCATCAGCAGTTGCTTATAGAACTATTCTACTAAAAATCATTCTTTCCGTATTAGCTAGCCAGAACGGCTCTCCTGTAGGGCAATGAGTTTCATACCAGTTAAAACCGCCTTTTTCACTTCCAATCTTTCCGATTAATGATGTCTGCCCAAGTGAAAATAGATATTCTACATTTTTAGGCTCTTGATACCATAATAGCAATCTAATTCCTCCCATGCTAAAATACCCTCCATTTCCACTCCAGCCGTATTGAACATGACCATTAGCAAGCAGTCTTGCAATAATACTTGCATCACCCATTTTATATTCCTCCGTTCAGTATTTTATTGGACCTAAACTGTGCTTTAACATATTCTTTTTAAATATAATATATTTTATATTGTATGTTAAGTCATTTATCCCGTTTTTATGGTATTATAAGAAAACAAAGAACAGGATAGGAGGCGTTTGAAATGAATCATAATGATATAGTCAGACAGTCATTCAAAAAACAGGCTGAAAAATTTGTAGCATATCATATGTCAAAAGTGGAATATACAGACTATCTGATTCAGAAAATCGCAGCAACAGGAGAAGAACATGCATTAGAAGTAGCTGCCGGGACCTGTATTTGTGGCAGGGCTCTGGCTCCTTATGTAAAGGATATTACCTGTCTGGATATGACGGAAGAAATGCTGGCACAGGGAATCAGACTTGCCGAAGAAAGTCATATAGAAAATATTTACTTTCAAAGTGGTAATGCCGAAAAACTTCCATACGAACCCGAAACCTTTGACCTGGTGATCACAAGGCTTTCTTTCCATCATTTTGACAATCCTGAGAAACCTTTTGAAGAGATGAAACGTGTCTTGAAAAAAGGGGGAAAGATGGTGGTCTGGGATATGGAAGCTGCCGAGGAGCCTTTACGAGAAATTGATGATAAGATTGAAAATATGCGTGATCCTTCTCATACCAGAATCCTCAGCAGGGAAGAATTTGAAGAAATGTTCAAGAAAGATTTTGCACTGCAATGCGAAGAAACTACTCTGGTGCCGGTGAATCTAAAAAGTTGGATGGAACTGACTGATACTTCGGAAGATGTGCAAGAAGAGATAACAAATTTGATGAAAGCTGAATTAGAAGGCGGTAGAAAAACCGGTTTTTCACCATATAATAAAGATTCACAAATCATGTTTGATCATAGATGGCTATTACTAATTGGTGTAAAAAAATAATGGTAATAAAAATAAGCAGGAAACTCCTTTGAAGAGTTCCTGCTTTTCTTGAAATGTCCTAATATTTAGATAGGATTCGGGGGCATATTTATAAATGTAATTACAGCTCTAAAGAATCTTCTGCATCTATTCGGGTTTTGTTACACCAGACATCTGTACAAAATAAAGAAATCTCTGTGCAGATAAAAGCGACGTTGGAAAATAATAGTCAGATGTATAAACTGAAATTGCATACGCTGTGGTCGCCTATGAAGAAAGACGTATGCATAGGAATTATCGGGTATTTTGACATTATAAAATAGAAAAATACAACAAATGTAGGATATGATGGAATTGCCGTTCATGTGTATATCTGGATGGAAGGAACAGACGCTGATTGCGTCAACGGAAAATCTGTTGAAGATGATTCGTCTACTTATGATGTGACAGTAAAACTTGCCGGAGTTGCAAGCGGAAATTAAATGTTCTTTTGAAAGGTCATGGCACGAACCATGGCTTTTCTTTTACCCCAACATCCCCATATTGGCAACTATCCCCACTCACCCCACTCTTTTTCAGTACATTTACTGAATTGCTATTTTCCCGACTTCTCGGCTTGCCATATAGCTGAGAAATTTATGAAATGTTCCTGTTTTTTAAATCCTGCAAATACTACTGATGAGCGTGTAAATTTTCATTCTACAATGTAAAAACTCTTTGTTGACGGATATATTTGGATAAGGATATAATCTGTATCAGAGAATTTACAGGGAGATAAACAAGTATGAGTCAGGATATGATTAATAACCGTTTTTTGGAAGAGTCGGTATTTGCTATTGCCGATGGATACTGCGTGATCAATCTCACAAAGAATATTGTACGTGGTTCCATGTATCAGGTAGTTAATGGAAAAAAATATAATCTGAATGAACAATTAGGTTTGCCGGAAAATTCAAGCTTACAGAGTCTGGTGGATGCATAGGCATTGACCATACCTGAAGAAGGTCTTCAAGATTTTCTGCACGAGTTTGACAGAGAACGACTGTTAAAGCGTTTTGAAAATGGTGAACGGCATATATCATTCCGATATTGGACCAGGACTGCTACTTTTGAGCCCATGCTTGCAGAAGATCACATGGCCCTGTACCGGGAAGAAGAAACCGGAGATATCATTGCAGTCAATTATGTTCTTGACCGTACAGAACATTATCGCTTAGAGGAAAAAGAGAGGGCACTGGAAAAATCAAACAGAGAGTATGCGAAGCTTCTGGAAGAAGAGAAAAAGCATACGGCTATGATCGAGGAATTAACGAAGAAACTGCAAAGTCAGCTGGAGTTATTTACCGTATCCATCCCTGGCGGTGTCAAAATCAGTAATGATGACCCGGAATATTCTTTTAAATATGTTTCAGAACAATTTGCAAATATGCTCGGTTACGCAACACCGAAGGAACTGATGGACGCTTCTGGCGGTAATATTATCGGTCTTGCTCATCCAGATGACGTAAAGGTCGGACTTGCAGATGCATTAAATCAATATACGCATTCCGATCATTATGCTACTATTTACCGGATACGCTGTAAGGACGGCACATACAAATACATCGAAGATCGTGGACAGAAAGTAATAAAGGAAGACGGAACCATTGAACATTGGAATCTCATGCTGGATAAAAATGACTTCATGCACAAATCAATTGCATTGGAAAGTGAAAAGAAAGCAAATAAAAGCAAGTCTGATTTTCTCTCCAGGATGTCTCATGATATGAGAACCCCACTGAATGGCATTATCGGATTGCTGAAGATTGCTGAGAAGCATTTTGATGACAGTGAATTGGTTCTGGAAAATTTCGGAAAAATGCAGGTAGCCGCAGATTATCTATTGTCACTTATTAATGATATTCTTCAGATGAGCAAAATCGAAGATGGAAATGTACCGCTAACGCAGGAAATCATCAACTTTGATGAATTAAGTCAGGATGTTCTGACTATCATAGAACAGCGGGCAAAAGACAGAGGAATTCAAATGCAGTTCCGTTCAAAAAAAGAAGGGCTTCGATATCCTTTTATTTATGGAAGTCCGGTGCATATGAGACAGATTTTTCTTAATATTTATGGAAACTGTATTAAGTATAACCGGATTGGCGGCAAGATAATAACGGTGTTGGATTATACAGAAGTAGTGGATGGAATTACGACATATGAATGGACGATCACAGATACAGGCATTGGCATGAGTAAGGAATATCTGAAGCATATATTTGAGCCGTTTTCGCAGGAAAGGAATGATTCTGGAAGTACACAACAGGGAATTGGACTGGGAATGTCGATTGTAAAAGGCCTGATTGAAAAAATGGGCGGAACAATTAAAATAAAAAGCGAAGAAGGAATCGGATCAACTTTTATTATCAGAATTTCGTTTAAACTTGCTTCCGCACCAGATACAGTAAAGAAAACAGCAGCACAGATGGATATTAGTGGATTAAACTTATTGCTGGTGGAGGATAATGAACTGAACGCAGAAATTGCGAAAACTCTGTTGTCTGATGAAGGTGCAAATCTGACAGTTGCAGAAGATGGACTGCAGGCGGTCAGGATGTTTCAGAGAAACCGGAAGGTTATTTTGACGCAATTCTGATGGATATCATGATGCCTGTAATGGATGGGCTTACTGCGACAAAAACAATCCGGTCACTGAAACATCCTGATGCTGAGACAATTCCAATCATTGCCATGACAGCAAATGCTTTTCAGGAGGACGCTGAAAAATGTATTGCTGTTGGAATGAATGCACATCTGGCAAAACCTTTGGATATTGAGAAAGTAAAGATGACCATTTATAAATATATATAAGAAAAGTCAGCAAGGAGGTATTGACGCATGTTTAGAGAAATATATAATTTGCACAGCACTCTTATTGCGTCCAATGATAACATCTCCATGCCTGTTGATAAGATAATGATATGAGCAAAAACGTCTTTTCATCTGTTTGAGGAAAGACGTTTTTTATATGAAAATGTTTTGGAAGAGGAGTGACCGAAAATGAGTTTATTATGGATGGAATATGAAACAGAGTTTGAACACTTGGTAGAGAATGGTGATCACGCACAATATCATCCAGATGATGGGCGGAACCATTCAGGTAGAGAGCAAACTGGGAGAAGGAAGCCATTTTGAGGTGATTCTTCCGATAGAACTAGATAAAACAGCGGATCGAAGTATCAGATCCCGGATGGAAGTTATAGATACCGTATCTATGATTGGACCTTATATGAATGAAGTCCTTCCGCCGACACCGCCAAAGCGAAAACAGCAGCCTATAGATATTCCAGATTTATACACTTTTTTCTTTACACAATAATATCCTTGAATTTATATTCATGAGTAGGTATAATAAAATATAGTATGTCAAATTTTAGCTGTTAAATGATGGCTTGTGTCAAATAATAGTTAATAATTACAAAGTAGTATAATATTCACTTTTTTATCCCATAAAAAATACTGCAATATCAGCTAAGTTAGCAACCACCAGTTCAACTCAACATCATAAACTTAAGAAAAAAATGGAAAGGAATCTGTTCGCAGGTTCCTTTCATTGTGTTAAAATATAGGCAGGGGTGTATATGATTAAATCTTATAAAACAAGATTTCAAAAGTTTTCTGCATTATTATCTGATCCGGAAATTGCAAAATATGCGAGACAGAATGGAAACCATGCTTTTTCGAGAAAGCGAAAAATGCCCCTAAAAGACATGTTGCTATGCTGTCTTTCAAAAAAGGGGCTTACCACGACATTTGAACTTAGAAACTATTTCAAAGAAAAAGGAGACTTGTCTATGCAGTTATCTGTCCAGGGATATCTACAACAGAGAAAACGTCTAAATCCGGAAATTTTTCCCTATCTGAACCGTAAATATCTTATGGATTTTTATCGTTCTGACGAACCCAGACTGTGGAAAGGATATTTGTTAATCGCGATTGACGGGAGCAAGGCGGAAGTTCCAAACTCAAAGGATAACAGGGAAGCATTTGGAAACAGCGGCAACCAGCATTCCGGGAAAGGGCAGGTACGGGCACTGGTAAGCGGAATGTATGATGTTTTGAATCATTTTTACCTGGATATTGAAATTGAACATATTTGCATCAGTGAAAACGAACTGGCAAAAAGAAACTTAAAACAATTAAAAAAATTTGGAATCAGGAAGCCGGTTGTCGCAGTTTTTGACCGCGGTTATCCTTCCTTAGAGTTTATTGACTTTCTGGAAACGGAAGGGATTCATTATCTGATCCGTCTTTCATCCAACGATTATATGGCAGAACGTAAACGGATGCAGTCGGCAGATGAAAAAGTCATTTTAAAACATTCATCTGCACGCCTACAAAAAATACGAAAAAAACATCCGGAACGATATGAACAGATGCAAAAGAAAGGGAGCACGCTGGTAAGAATATCAAAATCGACTCTTCCCTCCGGGAATGAACTTGCGCTGATGACAGATCTTCCGGATACAATTACCGCAGAAGAATTAGCGGATTTATATTACCAAAGATGGGAAATTGAGAAGAAATACAATACTCTAAAAAACAAAATGAAATTTGAAAGTGTAACAGGGAAAGCCACAGTATATGTGCACCAGGATTTTTGGGCGCAGGTTTTAGTATATAACATGGTTCAGGACATTCGGAACAGTGCGGACGAAGAGGCCGCAGCAGCAGGACGGGAAAACAGGAATAAATATCCCATGCATACCAATGAAAATGTAGCCATCGGTCTTTTCAAAGAGACTATGCTAAAAATCCTTTTGGAACCGGAGGAAAAGAAGCGGATCAAAAAACTTGGAGAACTACAGGAAGAAATGGAGCGCTATGTACTTCCCATAAGGGAACTACCTGGAAAAGAGCGTAGAAAAAACATCTCAAATAAATATAAAAACAATCAAAAGAGTAGCTTTTAAAATGCCCATTCTCCGTTTAAAGGGAGATTATGGGCATTTTAAGTTGTTAAAGTATACAGAAGGAGCTCTGTGAAGATTTCTCTTCGTTTTAATCTGCCCTTTTGAAATGAGTTTTTAGCAGGATAATATAAATGTGTAATATCTAATCTTAAGTTTATGATGTTGAGTTCAACTGGTGGTTGCTAACTGATACGGGAAGAAAATATTATTTTTATACCCTTTAGGAATAGAAATAAACCTAAAGGGTATTTTCCTCTTAAGCGACATACAAGGGAGGGTTTGGTAGTTTCTATCTTAAGAGGGAAGCTTCCTGGTTGCAGTAAATACATCTATATTTTCCACTGGAGGACAATTTGAAGATGTGCTCGCAGTTTGCTTCCGTACTGGTAATGCAGCGGGGATTTTTGCATTTGATTACATTTTTTAAAGTTCTTGGCGGAACAGGATGATATTTTTTTACCACCTTTCCATCACGAATTACGATCAAAGTGACTCCATCGTTCAAATAACCAAGGACTTCAAGACGCTCAGGCTCTGTAAACCCCTCTATTTTAATCAGATCTTTACAGCCGTATTTTTCACTTCTTACGGACTGCAGTAGGGCAATGGACTGCTTCTGGGAGTCCAGTTCCAATAGCTTGTAAATATCCATTCCTTTTCCAGCCGGGATATGGTCGATCACAATTCCATTTTGGATAGATTCAATCTTTAACATTACAGCACCGTCCTTTCTGTCAGCGGATCCGGGATTTCAAGCAGCGCCATAATAAGTGCCATACGGATATATTTTCCGTTTTGTACCTGGTCAAAATAAGCGGCTCTTGGATCCTGATCCACATCTGAGACAATCTCATCCACCCTTGGAAGAGGATGGAGAACCGGCATATCCGGCTGTGCCAGATTCAGCTTCTCGCGGTTTAAAATATAGGTATCCTTTAACCGGACATAATCTTCTTCGTTAAAGAAACGCTCTTTCTGAACCCTTGTCATATAGAGTATGTCCAGTTTGGGAAGTGTTTCCTCCAGGCTGGTAACCTCTTTGTAAAAAGAATGGTTAGGCTTTAAGGTCTCTTCAATTACGTAATCCGGGATTTTAAGCTCTTCCGGGGAGATGAAGTAAAACTCATTTTCTGGATGACGTACCAGACTGTTTACAAGGGAGTGTACGGTTCTTCCAAATTTCAAGTCACCGCAAAAACCAACTGTCAGGTGATCCAGATGACCTTTTCTCTGGCGGATGGTCATAAGGTCGATTAATGTCTGGGTAGGATGATTATGTCCGCCATCCCCGGCATTGATTACCGGCACTGTGGCATACATGGAAGCGCGAAGGGGAGCGCCTTCCTTGGGATGCCGCATTGCAATGATATCTGCATAGCAGCTTACCACCCGGGCAGTATCGGCTACCGTTTCTCCTTTTGTGGCACTGGACTGTTCAGCACCTGCAAAGCCAAGGGATTTTCCGCCAAGGCTTAACATGGCAGATTCAAAGGAAAGACGGGTTCTGGTACTTGGTTCGTAAAAAAGAGTGGCAATTTTTTTCCCATCTGCCACATGGCTGTACACTTCTGGACTTTCTGCAATGCGGTCAGCCAGATCCAGAACTTTTGTAGTTTCTTCAAGGGTAAAATCAAGTGGATCGATCAAATGTCTCATAACCAGGCTCCTTTTGTTAAAAACTGATCCCGTCTGGCTCCGACGGAAATAAACTGGATTTCATGGTTCAGAAGCTGCTCCAGGATACGAATGTAAGCTTTTGCATTCTCCGGAAGCTCTTCATAGGTCCGGCAGCCCGAAATATCGCATTTCCATCCTGGAAGCATTTCCTTCATCGCCCCAGTTAATACCGGTTACTGCTGTAAGCATTTGTTCCTCCTTTGAAAACTGGTCGGGCTGCTGTTTTCCTATTACAATAAACCGCTTTTTGCCCTACAACAGCGTTCTTTTTTGTTCGAGTACATAATACGCTTGACGTAGTAATAAGTAAAAGATATAATTGATATGGCTGAAATAAATATATGACATGCCAAAAAAGAAAAAATATTATGGACGTTAATTTCGAGTATTATAAGATCTTTTATTATGTGGCAAAATACCACAACTTTACCAAGGCGGCCCAGGCGTTAAACAACAGCCAGCCTAATATTACCCGGGCCATGAATTGTCTGGAACAACAGCTGAATACCACTTTATTTATCCGTACCAACCGCGGCGTACAGCTCACTCCGGAAGGAGAACGGCTTTATAATCATGTGCTAAGTGCAATGGAGCAGTTTCAGGCAGCAGAAGAGGAGCTGGCAGACAGCTCCGGATTATCTCACGGAAGTGTAGCCATCGGTGCCAGTGAAACTGCCCTCAATATTTTCCTGCTGGATAAATTAAAAAGTTTTCACATGACTTATCCGGGAATCCGGCTGAAGCTTTACAACCATTCCACACCGGAAGCCAGGAACTTTCCCTTCGGGAGGTAAAGAACTATCCGATGATTTCTCTTGGGCGGGAAACTATGACCTATAAATTTTACAACAGCGTATTTTTATCTCATGGCCTGGATCTTTCCCCGGATACGGAAGCTGCCACTGCGGATCAGATCCTGCCTCTGGTAAAATGCGAGCTCGGGCTTGCCTTTTTGCCCCAGCCGATGGCTGCACCTTCCCTTTTGAAAAAAGAGATCGTACAGATCCCATTAAAAGATGAAATTCCGGAGCGCCAGATCTGCCTGGTGTATGACAGCCAGCATCCTATGGGGGCTGCGGCAAGAGAATTAAAAAATACAATTCTGTTGATTACATAAAAGAAGCGAAAGAACTTGGTTTATTAAACGCGGCACCTATCCAAACACAAGTCAATTGATGAGTCGGGAACATTTTCCCAGCATTTCTGATACTATTTTAATTCATTTGACACCTTTTCGCTAATTGTATGATAGATTTCCTTTGTCGCTGAATCATTTTCACCATTTACGACCAATATTTTTCCATCTATACTCATGACTACATATGAATGACAGGATGAATGGGTATACCTGATATAATCTCCATAAACATCATTTCTAAAATTTCCCATAGCATATCTAAGATTTCCTAAACCGTTGGTTCTATAATCATTCCGGTTCTGAGATGAATTTTCTTCATATGAGATACTGTCAATCTGCGCATAGTCCACTGTATAATCGCTCCAGCCTTGTGCCTCAATGGTAAAATCTTTATCCTCGAAACGAATCTCAATACTTCCCAAAAACAACGTCCATATACCGAATATAATGGTTAAAATGGCTATGATTCCGGATA
>ENA-OQLI01000341-OQLI01000341.1-human-gut-metagenome-genome-assembly--contig:-NODE-341-length-60282-cov-5.362779_pt1 | contig 60282 bp, 52 predicted proteins | sample MGYA00242805_ERZ504812 | MGnify/ENA primary metagenome ERZ504812 (study PRJEB26092, sample SAMD00036430) | human gut metagenome | host: Homo sapiens | study: EMG produced TPA metagenomics assembly of... | reverse complement strand
GGGATCCTTACAGGGGACGCTCTCGCTCGGATAAACACGCAGCGGTACTAAGGCCGCAAAGTACGCGGCCTAAGGACCGGCGAGTTTATACGCCCCTTACAGGAAACCCTGCATAGCCGGCAGGCCCGCACCGGGAAGGAGGGGGAACCCGGACCGGTCAGCAGCCCCAAAGGAACCGGAGGGAGGGAGCCGGAGCAGGGCCCAAGGTTGAGGCAAAATTTACTAAAAAAAAGACCTAAGCCCCCCAAGAACTAATTCCCAGGGTACGTAGGTCATTTATCCCTTTTCAAAAACCTGCCTGCGCCGTCGGTGAGAGTCCTCCGCGGGCCGTTTCGTTCCGGGGCCTGCGGGAGGGATGGGCGGCGGGGCTATATTCTGCAAGGGAATACGTAAAAATGGAGATATTTCTTATCGCATTCTCCCGGTCTTCTGCTGGCCGCCCTTAGCGGCGCTGTCTGACGAGTGAAACGAGGAGTTTCAGCCGCGTTGGACAGCAGAAGACCGGGAGAATACGATTAGAAATACCTCCATTTTTACGTCTGACCGCGCAGAATATAGCCCCGCCGCCCATCCCTCCCGCAGGCCCCGGAACGAAACGGCCCGCGGAGGACTCTCACCGGCGGCGCTCCACTACCTCCCGCCTAACACCTACTCCCCTCCAAAAGCATCCTGCTTCACATTCGGGCTGCTCCTCTTCTCCAGGTTCACCCTCCTGTGTTCCAAAGCCGCCAGCGATATCTCAATGTCCTCCCTGGCCTCCTGGGCATTGAAGCAGCCAACCGTCACCATATCGCAGTCACGGATGGTAGCCCATGAAAAATTCAGTCCCACAAAAGGCGTACAGCGGCCCGCCGCCATGGACTTTATCGTCATGACAGGCTTTTTCGCATCATGAATGATCTGGTTGACCGTTTCGATCTCTACCTGCATCATGAATCCCATACAGTTATAAATCTGAATATAGGTCTGTACATCATATTCATTCAAATCACTGTAAACCACCAGCTCAGGCATATGCGCCGACAGTCCGGGAACCATTCCGGCATCCCGGATCATGGAGGTATAATCCCCAAGGCGTTCAATGGTACGTTTTCCCTTGTTTACCAGCTGTTCCGCGCTGGAATGATGAATCAGGCAGAGGCTTGCGCCAAGCTCTTTTCCCTTGCGGATAACATCCATAGCCTCTTTTCTCGCCTGGGGATTGTCGTCCACATTTATGATGGGGGTGTCAATCATGATGAACTTCTTTCCGGTTTTCTCCGATGCCTCCTCTACCGCACGGCAGATGACAGGCACCTGGGAAAAGGGTGCCATGATGGTATCCACTCCCGCTTCCTGGAAGGTTTCCAGGATAGGCACCACCGATTCCGGATGGGCATGGGCCTTCTTGATCATATTATCTGCCGACGGGCTTGTATGGCTCCACCCGGCCAGCCAGTTTGTTCCGATTATCATTCTGGATAAAGAGATACCTTCTACTTGTGTTCTCGGCATTTGTTCCATAGTAACCCCTCCTGCCCGTTGTATCGGGCTTCACATACCAACAGGAAACCGTGTTCTGCCGCTTCCTGCATCAGCGGACTGCTTTCTGCATCTTTTCACAATAATACTGCACCAGTTCAAATTTCGCATCCGGCGCTATGCGGTGATCCGGACAGGGAATATAGCCGCCCAGAGCCATAAGCGGTTTCAGACGTTCTATTTCCTGATCCACCGCCTCCCGATCCCTGGCAAATATCGTCTTATTCATACCGCCCACACCCCGCAGCTGTTTCCCGTACTTCTCCCGCCAGGGAGCAATGGAAGCATTCCAGGTTCCAACCTCAATGGGAAACATGGTATTTACTCCATTTTCCAGCCAGATGGGAATGAGGGAATCGATCATGCCGTCACAATCCACCGATACGATTTCGATTCCATAGGAGCTGGTGAGATCCGTTATCTTCTTGTACCAGGGCCCCACGAATTCCCGGAATACATCCGGCGAAATCAACGGGCCGTTCTTAAAGCAGATATCCTCCCAGAAATGGGCATAGTCAAATTTCACACCAGTTTCCAGCACTTCTTTTGCACATGCATAGCCCAGGCCGCACAGCGTATCCACAATTTCCCTGTATAAATCCTCATCGTCCACATACAGATAGGAAAGCTGCTCCACTCCCAGCATATTCCTCATATTCCCCATAAAGGAACCCAGATGAAGCCCCAGGGGGATTTCCCTCTCCGGCTCCTGTTTCAGCTCTTCCAGCCGCTTAAAGTCAATCCGGTCCCGGCTCATCTGCAGCTTGGGCAGATATAGCTCCTCCCAGGCTTTTCTGTCCGTCATGGAAGTTCCGATTTCCGCCGGTATGGAAACAGTTCCCGGCTTCACCTTGCAGATCAGCCCCTGCCCGTCACGGATAATCCGGCTGCCGTCAGGAAACTCCTCCAGTATCTTTTCCTCAAAAGGGGGAAACAAAAGAACTTCGGAAGAAAAACAGGAATTCCAGTTGAAATCAAATCCCAGCTTTTTCATTATGGCCTTATCCCCTTCGGAATTATCCCCGGCCTCCACATAATTTATGGCTTCCTCCCGTCCGATATGGCCTTCATCAGCCCATTTCATCACAGTTTCAGCCCAGTACCCAAAAGACACTACCGGTATTCTCGTATAATCCCGATAGGTTAATACCGCCATGGTATTTTCACGGTTATTCATTATATAACCCCTCCCGTCCGCAGTAACGGACACATTTTTATAGTTCTGCCGCTCCCGAAATCCCCTCTCGTACAGCGGCGATCAGATATCCCTTCCGGCCTCTTCCATCACTTCCTTCAGCCGCTTGATATAATACCGGTAATTGTCAAAGGAAGAGTCCGGCGTAGCCTGATGGTCGCAGCCCGGCACGTATCCGCCGCTGCGGATAACAGACAGTATCCGTTCGAATTCCCTGTCAATGGCCTCTTTTCCCTCTTCAATGGTAAGCTTGTTGAAGCCGCCGATAAATTTGAGTCCCGGATACAGCTGTCTGACCTGTACAATATCCATCCCCGCATTCACGTCCATCGGAAGGAATCCATCCACTCCGGCTTCAATAAAATCAGGAATCAGCCGGTTAAAATCCCCGTCCGTATCAATAAATACATTTTTAACCCCTTTTTCCTTCAGGAAAGGAAAGAGCTGCCTGTAATAATCACCCACAAACTCATTGAAAATATCAGGAGAAATCATCGGCCCGTTGCAGCCGCTGAGATCTTCCTCCAGAAGCAGCACCTCCGGCTGGATAATATCAAACACCTTATCCAGATATTCCTTATAGGTATCCACCGCAAACTGGTTCATATCGTGCAGCACTTCCGGCATATCATAAAAAGCGTACATCTGCTCTTCAATGCCCATGAGCATACGGGACAGCCAGAAAAAGCCTGTCAGGCGGAACCGGATAGAATAATCCCCGGCCTCATGGCCCGCCACATATCTGCCGTAAACCTTCCGGATATTTTCATCGGTACAATAGAGAGCAAGATGCTCCCTTACCTTTTCCTTCAGGGCATTCCAATCCTCTTCCCCTGTTACCGGCGCTTTCACCTCTTCCACAAGATTGCTGTTCCTGTGGTATTTCCGGACCCAGCCATCCGTATCCAGCCGCACTATGTAAGTATCCGTTTCCTCCATCACCGTTTCATCAAAACAGGAAAAAGGAATCCGGAACGCCATCCGTTTTACACCGTCAAAGCCCAGATACCGCTCGTAGGCATACACAGGATCCGACATCTGATCGCTTAAATACCGTCCCATATAGCCGTCTGCCGGGGGATACAGCCGGGAAGGGCTGTACTCCTTCGGAAGCCCCTCCTCACACCACCTGTTAATGGTCTTGTCCCACGGGAAAAAAGTCTCCAGCACCGCACCTCTTTCCGTTCTTTTTTCAAATCCCAATGTCATTAATATTCGTTCTGAATGATTCATATGACTCCCACCTTTACGCTCTTTTGGCCATTGTAGCACAGCCGCCGTATGATGGCTTGTAAAGGTCGGTGCTTTATGTGTAAAATATGGACTTTTTTCTTGAAGCTTCCATTCCGGCCCGTTATAATGGTACTTATGAATACACAGGAATATTTAATCCAAAGCAGTTATATCACCACGCGCACAAGCCTTCCGTTGTTTACGGAGGAATACCACTATTCCCGGCATCCAAAAGAAGCTGCGCATTCTCATGAATTTCTGGAAATCGGAATTATTTTATCCGGCCAGGTCATTCACCATACAAAAGAGGAAAGCAGCCTGCTCACGACGGGATGTGTATATTGTATACCCATCGGCCAAAAACACGCGCTGGAATCCGACCGGGAATTCACCATAAGGAATCTGTACCTTCTGCCCAAAATCCTGCTCACCGAAGCCTCCGGAGAAAACACTCCCATCCTGCTTCAGGATTTTTTCCTGTACTATACCGAATACAGGAAAAAACAGATTACCTATAATACCCTTTCTCCGGATCTGCTCTCCTCCGTGAGAATGCTTTTTCAGTCCTACGACAATACCCCTCTCTGCGATCCGCTGCTGGACTCATTCCGTTATCACTGCCTTTTCAATATCCTCCTGATCCTGTGCAGCAGCTTTTACAGCGCCAACCAGGCACATTTTGCCAGAAAGGATGACCGTATTTACCAGATCCTCGGCCTTATCCGTGATAACCTGTCCCTGCCTACCGGCAGCCTGCTTGGGCTGATCGCCGAAGAGCTGTCCCTGAATCCTCAGTACATAAACCGTCTTACAAAAAAGGAGCTGCACACCAACCTTTCCACCTTAATATTGGATACTAAAATCGAAAAAAGCTGTGAACTGCTCCTGAAAGAATATACGGTGACAGAAGTCGCCAATGCTCTGGCCTTCTATGATCACGCCCATTTTTATAAGGCCTTCCAAAGAAAGCTGGGAATAACGCCGTCCCAGTACCAAAGGAAGAACAAAGCCTTCCGGTTCGGGGACGGCAGCCCATAAGCCATCCGCCGCTTACATGCCTTTGAAATAGTTTCCGTAGGCATCCGCCGCCATAATCGCCGCATATACCTTTTCCGGTGTTACCTCAAAAGGCATATTATGAAGCGTATCCGTTTCCGCGCATGCCGCTTCCGCCACAGCCATGATCTTCTCTTTCGTCACTTCTTCCACTCCCAGCTCCTTCAGGGTCACAGGAAGTCCCACATCAATACAGAAGCCGATAACATCTTCCAGCTCATCCGCAGGCATATCCTCCAGAACAAGCTGTGTAATGGTCCCGAACGCCACTTTTTCTCCGTGGTACATATGGTGGCACTCTTCCAATACGGTAAAGCCGTTATGGATGGCGTGGGCGCCTGCAAGGCCGCCGCTTTCAAAACCGATACCGGAAAGCAGGGTGTTGGCTTCAATGATCTTTTCCACAGCCGGCGTGCATGCACCGGCTTCCAGAGCCAGCTTCGCCTTCACTCCCTCTTCCATCAGGGTATCAAAACACAGCTTTGCCAGAGCGTGGGCCGCCAGTGTTCCATGTCCTCCCGCACAGGTGAGGGCATCCTTTGCCAATACGGCGCGGGCCTCGAAATATGTGGCAAGCGCATCTCCCATACCGGAAACAGTAAGCCTTACCGGGGACTGTGCTATCACCTCCGTATCCATGAGAACCATATCCGGATTGGAGGGAAGGAACAGATATTCTTCAAAAACACCTTTTTCCGTATAAATAACAGAAAGAGCACTGCAGGGCGCGTCCGTAGATGCGATGGTAGGGCAGATCACCACGGGAGTATGCCTGTAATAAGCCACTGCCTTGGCAGTATCCAGAATCTTACCGCCGCCGATACCGATAACCAGATCGCAGCCTTCCTTTTCCATCACCCCGATCAGACGGTTGATTTCCGTCTTGCAGCATTCTCCGTTAAAATAATCAAATACCGTACTGCATCCCGTTTCCTCAAAGCCTGTCTCCACACGGCCGCCGATTCTTTTGTAGCCTGACTGGCTGATTAAAATCAGCGCTTTTTTGCCATAGCCTTCCGCATATTTGCCCAGCTTGGACAATTCTCCCGCCCCCTGCACATATCTGCCGGGGCTGTTCAGAATGTTTGCCATAATGTACGCCTCCTGTCAATAAATTTATTAGCCGATAAATAACACGTTACAAGGTCATTGTATAATTGCGGTATGGTGATGTCAATTCAATTTTGCGTTAATTAATACGCCTCTCCGGTGCTTTCCTTTTCTGCCGTCCACTTTACAATTACAGATAATATGATATCATAAAAAGATGGAACAATGTGAAACACTGCTGTTTCAAAATAAGCAAACGGGGGAATCATTGATTATGCCAAGCATAAGGGATGTAGCCAAAAAGGCGGGGGTCGGAATCGGAACGGTATCAAGAACGCTGAACGGCAGCGGTTATGTATCCGAAGAAACCAGGAAAAAAATATACTCAATTATGGAGGAAATGAATTATAATCCGGGCAGCACACTCCGGACATCATCCGGCAGGAAAACAGGTCTGGTGGGCGTAATTGTCCCGAGTCTGGAGCATCCGTTCTTTGCGAGAATGATGCGCTGTATCGAATTTGAGCTGTCCAGACATGATTATAAATGCATCGCCTGCAATACCATAGATATCATGAACCGTCAGATCGAATTCATGGATATGCTTGAAAAAAAGGCCGTGGACGGCCTGATCGCCTGTGTGGATCCTGTTCCGGGCTTTACCGGCCGTAATGGGAAAGCGATTGTCAGCATGGACAGATACTGGTCCGGGGATGTTCCTTTGATCCGCTCCGATCATGAACAGGGAGGCCGCACCGCCGCAGAAGTCTTTCTCAGGGACGGATGCCGAAAAGTCATACAGTTCTACGGAGGCCTGGACAGGAAAAAAAGCGCCAATATCCGTCATGAAGTCATGGAACAGGTCTTACGTGAAAACGGCTGTGAGGTCATATCCGTAAATATGGAATGGGATGCCATGAGTTATGCCTATAATAAAAATATTATTCTTAAGTATTGGGATATCATCAGGGACACCGACGGATGCATGACAAATGACATAGGCGCTTTGAGCTGTCTGGCCGTAGCCCGTAAAATGGGGCTTGCCATACCGGAACAGTTCAAAATTATCGGTTATGACGGAACGGAAATTACCAATCTCACCTATCCCGAGCTTTCCGTTGTGGAACAGGATTGTCCCGCATTGGCGAAGGAATGTGTGGATGCTGTACTTCAGCTGATTCAGAATAAGAAGCCTGAGAGCATGCTCCGGATAGTGCCGATTCATTGGCGCGAACGTGGAACAACTTAACTGTTCCATATAAACAAACATAAAAAACAGCCGCTTTGAGGAAACTGCAAAGCGGCTGTTTTTTATGCTTATTTTTAACTTTTTCTATTTATCTCCGTAATTTTAACTAGTTTAAACGATTCATTTTTGTAACAATCAGACAAATCGACGGAAGTTGTCTAAATTACAATTGACATTATCAGCAAAAGTGATATTATTTATAAATGGAACAGTTCCATACGAATTGGTTAGGTTATAGGAGGATAAGCGATGAATGCGGTGAAGAAACGTGATTTATTAAAAACCAATGCCAAGAAGACATTTAAGGCCTGGCAGCTGTATGTACTTCTCATACCCGCGCTGCTCTGGGCAATCATTTTTGCCTATTACCCGATGTACGGTGTAGTCATTGCGTTCAAAGACTACAAAATCAGGGCCGGTATCCTGGGCAGTCCCTGGGCCGATCCCTTGCTGAAATATTTCCAGCAGTTTTTCAGTACCAGCATTGCGCTGAACGCCATTAAAAATACCATTGTTATCAGCCTGGAAAGCCTTGTTATTGCTTTCCCCATCCCCATCATTTTTGCCCTTCTGCTGAACCAGATCCGGGGCGACAAAACCAAAAAGACCATTCAGACCATCAGCTATGCCCCCTACTTCATGTCAAACGTTGTTGTTGTCAGCATTATTTCCGTTTTTTTCGCGGCGAACGGCGTTGTAAACAACCTGGTTACAAGCGCAGGCGGCAAAGAAACTCTGTTTACCTCTCTGCCCGAATGGTTCCGGACTCTTTTTATCGGCTCCAACATCTGGCAGACCATGGGCTTTAATGCAGTCATCTTCATAGCCGCGCTGACCGCGATCAGCCCCGATTATTATGAAGCAGCCACGATAGACGGCGCTTCCCGGTTTCAGCGGATTCTGTATATCGACATTCCCATGATTCTGCCCACCATCATACTTATGCTCATCCTGCAAATCGGCAATATTATGAACGTAGGATACGAAAAGGCATACCTGATGCAGAACGGATCCAATACCATTGTGAGTGAACTGATTTCTACATATGTGTATAAGGTCGGCCTGCAGACGGCGCAGTACAGCTTTGCAACAGCCGTCGGGTTATTCAATTCCGTAGTCAACTTTATCATACTTGTTACTGCTAACTTTATAGCTAAAAAAGTGAGCGATATCAGTATTTTCTAAAAAAGGGAGGAATCAGGATGAAAGGGCAGGAATTAAACAAAACAGCAAAAAGTGCCGGCCATAAAACAAAAATGAAGCTATCCGTGGGTGACAGGATTTTTAATCTTGTGAATGCAGTAATCATGATAATCATTTGTCTTGTTATTGTGTATCCCATTTACTACGTAATAATCGCTTCCATAACGGATCCGGTAATCGTCAACTCCGGCAGGCCGTTGTTTTATCCGGTCAAGCTTTATCTGAACGGTTATAAAACCACACTGAGCTATACCCCTCTGTGGACCGCTTACGGAAACACCATTTCCTATACCGTTGTGGGAACACTGGTTTCCCTGTTCGCCACCATTCCGGCAGGATACGCCCTCTCCAGAAAGGATCTTCCCGGAAGACGGGGGCTGATATTCCTTTTTACCTTCACCATGTTTTTCAGCGGAGGTATCATCCCCCTGTACCTGACAATCAGAAACCTGGGAATCTACAACTCCATATGGGCCATGGTACTGCCGGTGGCAGTCTCCGCCTATAACCTGATTGTCTGCCGTTCCTTTTTTGAAGCAGGGGTTCCGGATGAGCTTCTGGAAGCTTCAAAGGTTGACGGCTGCTCGGACTTTACCTTTTTCTTTAAGATTGCAATCCCGCTTTCTTCCACCATCATCGCTGTTATGTGCCTGTTCTATGCCACGGCGATGTGGAACCAGTTCTTCAATGCACTGATGTATCTGCAGGATGATAACAAGATGCCTCTGCAGGTTGTGCTGCGCAATCTGGTCCTGATGAATCAGGCCAACCAGATGGGCTCTTCGGGAGATGCCATGGTCACCAAACAGAAGCTCGCCGAACAGCTGAAATATTGTATCGTTGTTGTATCCGCCGCCCCTTTGCTGGTCGTATATCCTTTCATCCAGAAATATTTCGCAAAGGGTGTCACAATCGGAGCCGTCAAGGGATAAGCTCCGCGGTTAATAATATCTTCCCAATGAGCGGAAGGTATCTTTAATAAATGTATTCCAAAATTAAAGGAGGAACACACATGAAAAAGAAAATCGTTTCATTACTGATCTCACTGACAATGGCAATCGGACTTCTCTCCGGCTGCGGAAGCAGCTCCACATCCGGAGGCACTACCGATGCGGGAGCCGTCAGCCAGACAACCGACAATCTGGAAGAAGCAGTGGCAGCCGCTTCCTCAGCCGAAGACAGCGGCCTGACGGAGGAGGAACAGGAAGCCGTGGACGCAGGGCTTATCAGCCTGGACGGCACCCTTCCCATCATCAAGGATCCGGAAGCCTTTGAAGCCAAATACGGCAAAATTTCCGCTTTGATTGTAAACTCCGCAGACAGAGTCGTTCCTGTAGAGGATCTGGAAATGTGCAAGGTATGGTTTGAAGATACCGGTATCGAATTCGAATGGCAGGCCATCCCTTCCGAAGGCGCACAGGAAAAAATCAATCTGATGCTCGCTTCCGGTGAAGAGCTTCCCGATGTATTCTGGAGCTTCGGCGACGGCAAATCCGGCAACATCGTTGTTCAGTATGCGGATCAGGATATCTTCATGCCTACCGAAGGCCTTATCAACGAATATATGCCCAACCTGAAGAAAATCCTTGATGACAGTGAAAATTACTGGTCGGAAATTACCGCTCCCGACGGACACACCTATGGTTTCCCCTACATAGAAGAAATGTACGGCCTCGTTCTTACAGGCGGCCCTCTGCTGATCAACAAAACCTGGCTGGATGAAGTCGGCAAAGAAGTACCCACCACTGTTGATGAATGGGTTGACTGCCTGAAGGCCTTCCGTGACGGCGGCGATTTGAACGGCAACGGTGCTGCCGATGAAATCCCCATGGCTACCTGGTTCGGTGCTACCGATACCTTTGGCTCCTATAACATGTTCTATCGTTTTACCGGCGCTTTCGGCTGTGCAGACTCTTACTGCGGCGGCAACGCATATGCCGATCACCTCAGGCTGATTGATGATAAGGTAACCTTTACCGCACAGGATGAAGCCTTCCGCAAAACGGCAGAATTCTTCAACATGCTTTACAACGAGGGCTTAATCTGGAACGGCTCCTTCGAAGCGGATGAAAGCGCATCCTATAAATCTTCTTTAATCAAAGAAGAGGTCGCCAGAATCGGATGCTTCGGCACCTGGACCGATCAGGAAATCACGAACCTGGATGTACATGACGAATACGTTGCCATTCCCCTTCTGCAGGGCGAAGCAGGAATGACCGGATTCGAAAACAATTATTCCGAACTTCAGGATTCCTCCAACACCGCCATTACCACCAGCTGTAAATTCCCTCATGTAGTAGCCAAATTCGTGGATTACATGGTAGGCGATCCCGCCATCTCTATCCAGTCCAACTGGGGCGCCGAAGGCTATAACTATGTAAAGGATGAAAACGGTATTTTAAGAACCCCTCTTGATGAACAGGGAAGATATCAGCCGCAGACCGAGTACACCACCTTCGGGGAAGCCCGTGTGAATTCCACCACCACACGCGGATCCATGATCGTCCTGAATGAATATTACGAAACCGTTGCAGGTTACGCCTATGATGCCGTACAGCTTCTTGAGAACCAGAAAACAAACGGCAAAGATGAAATCATGGAAGAATATGATACAATCCCCCGTGTCATGATGACCACCAGTGAATTGTCCCGACTCGCCCAGATACAGCCCACTATTTCCGATATCGTTGACAGATATATCAATCAGTGGGTAACCGGCGGCGTTACCGATGATAACTGGAATGCCTACCTTGGCGAGCTGCAGTCCGCAGGTGTGGAAGAGCTGGTATCCATTTATCAGTCAGCTGTTGACAGAAGCCGCAAATAATAAAAACAATAAATTCTTTATACCATGCATTACTATAGTCAGAAAAATAAAAAGGAGATAATCTGAACAATGCAAACAAAAAACAACTACAGACCTGTCGTTCATTTTACCCCTCCGGCAAACTGGATGAATGATCCTAACGGCATGGTATATGCAAACGGCCGATACCATCTGTTTTACCAGTATTATCCGGCGGCCCCCTACTGGGGGCCGATGCATTGGGGCCACGCCGTTACCCGGGATTTGCTCCACTGGGAGCATCTTCCCACCGCTTTGTATCCCGATGAACTGGGGTGTATCTTTTCGGGCTCCTGCGTACTGGACAAAGAAAATCTGTCCGGCTTCGGAAGCCTTGAAAATCCTCCGATGATAGCCGTTTATACCAGCCATAATACAACCACCCATCTGGAGCAGCAAAGCATTGCATACAGTCTGGACTATGAACATTTTGAAAAGTATTACGGGAATCCGATCATAGCAAACGAAGGCCAGCCTGATTTCCGCGACCCCAAGGTCTTCTGGAATCCCATAAAGCAATGCTACAGCCTGGTGCTCGCGGCAGGAAAAAATGTGGAATTTTACAGCTCCCGAAATCTGAAGGACTGGGAAAAGACGGGCGAATTCCAGGCCGGAATCCATGGCCTGGGGGGAATCTGCGAATGCCCTGACTGCTTTCCCCTGCAGACGGAGGATGGGGAAAAATGGGTCCTTATTATCAGCATGATACTGCCTCCCGAAGAAACAGGGAAGGAAAATAACGCCTTTGACCGTATGTCACATATCACGCAGTACTATATAGGATCCTTCGACGGAAACACCTTTATTGATACGGAAAAATCGGATATTCCTCTCCTGCCCGATTTCGGAACCGACAATTACGCAGCGGTGACCTTCCAGAACCTGGACGAAAAAGTCATGATCGGCTGGGCGGATAACTGGGATTATGCCGCACAGGCCCCTACCGCCGATTCAGGCTTCCGGGGCAAAATGACTCTTGCAAGAGAAATGAAGCTTGTTAAGACTGAACAGGGATATCGTCTTTCCTTTTCCTTTAAAGGAACGGAGGCCCTGGAGGCCGTATCGTTCCCTCTGGCACAGGGTGATAACCGGCTGCACTCGGATACCTTCGGACTGAAAGCAGCCGTAAAAGGCACAGGAAAAATTGTATTCCGGAACAGTTCAGGTGAATTTGTGGAAATCACAGTCACAGAAGAAGAAATAACCGTCGACCGCAGGCATGCCGGGCAGTCCTCATTCCAGCAGGATTACGAAAAAGAATCCTACGGCCTGAACCGTGCCCCGAGACAGCTCCGTGATTCTTCCGAAATAGAAATCATATTTGATAAATGTATTCTGGAGGTTCTCGCAGACAACGGTCTGACTCCATTTACAGTCAGTGTTTTCCCGCTGCAGCCCTACGAAAAAATAGGTGTGACGGGGGACATTCAGGCAAAACTGTTTTACTTATGCTAATTCCAATTATTTGTATCGCTTATCCGGAAGCCCTGGCTGTGTATTTAAAAGCCAGGGCTTCCCATCCGTCCGCAGTATTAAGACTTGATTTTAAAAAGCCAGTCCGGTATTTTTCCCCCGGACTGGCCCTCTTATTTCAATTGCATTTATTGAATTATACCGACTATACCAGTGACTTATTCAGATAAGCCTCCTGCTCCGCAGTCAGGGTATCGATTTCCTTCCCCATAAAACGAAGCTTTCTTGCCGCCACATCCTCATCAATTTCCACCGGCACGTCAATCAGCATTTCGGTCATCTCTTTTCCATGCTCTACCAGATATTTCGCAGAAAGAGCCTGGATTGCAAAGCTCATATCCATGATTTCTGCAGGATGTCCGTCGCCTGCCGCCAGGTTTACAAGACGCCCTTCAGCCAGGACAAAAATCCACTGTCCGGTGGGAAGCTTGTAACCCATAATATTTTTGCGCATTTCCCTGGATTCCACGGCTATCTCACGAAGGCCCGCCATATCGATTTCGCAGTCAAAATGCCCTGCGTTGCAGAGAATGGCCCCTTCCTTCATCACCGCAAAATCCTCGGCATCAATTACTTTATCACATCCGGTCACCGTCACGAAGAAGTCTCCGGTCTTAGCCGCTTCCTTCATGGGCATTACCTCAAAACCGTCCATAACCGCTTCAATCGCCCTTACCGGGTTGATTTCCGTCACGATTACTTTAGCGCCCAGGCCCTTTGCCCTCATGGCCACACCCTTGCCGCACCAGCCGTATCCGGCTACTACCACGTTCTTGCCTGCCACAATCAGGTTGGTGGTGCGCATCACGCCGTCCCACACCGACTGTCCCGTACCGTATCTGTTATCAAAAAAGTGCTTGCACTGTGCATTGTTCACACGAATCATGGGGAATTTCAGATCCCCTGCCTTGTTCATGGCTTCCAGACGGATAATACCTGTGGTTGTTTCCTCACAGCCGCCCAGGATGGCAGGAATCAGCTCCTGCATTTCCGTATGCACCATGTGTACCAGGTCGCCGCCGTCATCAATAATAATGTTGGGGCCTGCTGCCAGCACCGCACGGATATGTGAATTGTATTCTTCTTCCGTCGCTCCGTACCAGGCATGTACCTCCAGTCCGGCCTTTACCAGCGCTGCCGCCACATCGTCCTGTGTGGAAAGCGGGTTGGAGCCCGTCACGTACATTTCTGCACCGCCTGCCGCCAGCACCTTGCACAGATATGCGGTCTTGGCTTCCAGATGCACGGAAAGGGTCACCTTCTTGCCTGCGAAGGGTTTTGTCTGACTGAATTCTTCTTCCAGCATACGAAGCAGGTCACAGTTTCTCTTTACCCACTCGATTTTCTGCTCGCCGGATCCGGCCAGGTTAATGTCTCTGATTTCGCTACTCATTATTAGTTCCTCCTAAAATTTGCAGTTTTCACCTTCCATTTACCAGCCGAATTTTTATTATAGTGATGGTCGTCTGTCCTGTCATCACTGGAGCATTCCGTACTAATGGTATCAAAGAAAACCGGAAAATGCAAGACCGCCCGCACTATATATTGTTATCTTTTTTAAACAACCCGACAAAACACTTGTTATTACGACATTTTTTATTTTGCTATCAGTTCTATCCCCCGGATATGGGAAATCAGGCCATGATCGTTGAACATCCGGATCCGGTTTTTACCCTCCTGCAGGTCGATCAGCACTTCCTTTTCTCCCACATACTCCCATGTGGGGAATTCCCAGCCGCTGGTACTGTGCAGATAAGTATTAATCACTTCACCGTCATTCGCCTGAATGGAAATATCCCTGCAGTCCCCTGCTGCATAGATGATCCGAAGGATATATCTTCCTGCCGCAGGCACCATAACCTCATTGAACCTCAATTCCGCATCCCAGCCGAGTCCGGTCGCCACTGCAGTGCCGTCCACGCAGGTGATTTCCCCTCCTCCGCAGAGATTTTCTTCCCTGATTCCATAGGCAATGGGTATAAAAGGATCATTATCAATCAGCTTCAGCTTCCATACGGCCGGCGCTTTACCGGAGATCCGCTTCATCCGGAAAGTAAAGTCCCCCGCATTAACGGGAATGATGATCTCATGTGTTATAAAGGTGCGGATCGCAGTGCTCGCAGGCATTTTCACCGTAGCCGTAAAATTGCCGCAGGTAAATTCCATGACCCAGGGTTCTTCTGCCGCATAGAACAGACGAAGAGAATAATTTTTAGTCTCCTCCGCCTTACCGTAAATCTCGGCGGCTCCATTTAATACAAAACCGGCAGTCTCTTCATCCCACTCCACCTTTTCACTGCCCTGGAGCATCTTCGCGTCTTTTCCCGGATACTCCGTATAGCGATCGCTCATATATCCGGAACAGATACCGAAGGATAAGGGCTCCAGCTTCCTCGTTATATAAACTCCGGCGCCTCCGTTCGCAAGAAGGCTCAGTTCCAGCACATCCTCTGCCCTTACCTTTCTGCAGATCCTGGAAATCATTTCGCCCTTGGCGCTGTCTTCATAAATCTCCGCTTCATATTCACCCTCACCCAGGAAATCAAGAGAAAGGTTTACTACCTTTTTAGGTGACGTAATCACACCTATCAGCCATTCCGTATCCGTATAACGCAGAATTGCCGCATGATCACCCGGATAACCGGACAGTACCTTCACACCCTGATAATGGTTTTTGGTACGGCGCAGAAAATCCGTCCCCTTCCATCCTTCCATAAAACGCAGGGCAAGAGCATAGTTAGTCAGGCCGGAATCGAAAACCACCGGCAGCGCCAGCTGGTGCCCCATGGTGGTATTCCTGTTTTTCAGATTGGAAAATGCCGTGGGTGTATAGTCCATAGGTCCCGCCACATTTCTTGTAAAGGGAACGGTACAGTTATGGAGAGAATTGGGCAGATCACTCCACTGGTAATGTTCCATACCCATAATGCCTTCCGCCGTCATGAAGTTCGGCCAGGTCCTCCCCTCACCCATGGGCTTTACGGAACCATGGAAGTTAATCATCAGCTTGTACTGAATCATCAGGTCCGCAAGCATATTGTACTGCCACATGGTATGCTGGGAATCATTCTCGAAAAAGTCAATCTTTAACCCATCCACACCCCAGCTTGCCCACAAAGGGATCAGTTCCTCAGCCTTTTCCCTGGTATCCAGCCGCTGCATGGCAGTCCAAATCCAGATCTGCACATTTTTTTCATGGGCATACTCACAAAGGTCCTTCACCCAGCAGGCATCCCAGCCGCAGTCCAGGGTCAGCCCTTCAAAGCCATATGCCGCCGCCATATCCACATAATTTCTGGATTCCAGGTATAGCTGGGCCCCATTCATATCCTCCCACCACGACCAGAGAGCACGCCCGGGCTTAATCCAGGAGGTATCCTCAATCACAGAAGGCGGATTCAGATTATAATTTATCGTGGAATTTACCAGCTCGTCCAGATTATCCGCTGCCACTGCGTATCTCCAGGGCGATTGGAAAGGGAGGCGCGTCTTAACAGGCTTTCCTTTTTCTTCCGGCGCAAATCCAACGGACATACATCTGTTTTCATTTCCAACCAGATGGCAGGAACAATAGCTGCCGTTTGTATTAATCACATTTGCCTCATTGAGCATAATCCACTCCCCGTCCCTTTCCGAAAAAAACAGGGACGGCATGCCAAAAGGCTGCCCGTTTATACTCTTATCCCAATTCCGCGCATTATAGGGGCCTTCATAGGTTGGAATCCAGTCCTGAAGCCAGAGCTTATCACAATTTTCCGAAATTCTGAATTCCGTATTTTCCCTTTTCACCAGAAACGTATCCTTTCCGGAAGTACGGATTTCATAGCGAAAAGCCATTCCGTCATCGAAAGCACGCAGCCTTACCGTAAATTCCGATTCATGGGCTCTGAAACACAGCGCCAATTCCTGCGCGTGATTCGTATACACCTCTTTTTTTCCCACAGGAATGGAATATTCTTCCTGAATGGAATCTCTCTCTTCTTTTTCAAAGAGCAGACCTTCCGTAAAATCTCCCAAATCCGTGCAAATCCCCATGGAACTTTCCTCAATAACCTTTTTTCCATGTTTACTGACACAGTACCGCAGAGAACCATCCCCCTGCTGCTCTATCATGACCTTCAATTCTTTATTGGGTGAATCCAAAGTCCACATAATATATCGTTCCTCCTAGTTCTTAGTGTCAGGCAGCGTTATCCTTTAACGCTGCCCATTACAATACCGGTTGTGAAATATTTCTGCAGGAAAGGATAAATCATCAAAACAGGAACAGCTGCAAGAAAGATCTGCGCCGCTTTTCCGGTCCGATCCGAAATCAAACCGATCTGCCGTACATCCCGCAGCGTTTCCAAAGCCATCAGGTTCGTGGAAACCACCTGTGTCTGCAGATAAGTCTGGAGCGGATATTTCATCGGAGAATTCAGGTAAATCAAACCGTCAAACCAGGAATTCCAGTGATTTACGATGACGAACAGCGTTACGGTTGCCAATACGGGCTTGGATACGGGAAGAATAATCATCCGAAGCACCCTGAAGTTCGTGGCTCCGTCCACATAAGCCGCCTCTTCCAGCTCCTTGGGCAGGGAACGGAAGAAATTCATCAGCAGAATCGTGTTAAATACATTGACTGCGTTAGGCAATACAAGGGACCATATGGAATCGATCAGACCGGTATTGCGGACTACCATATAGGTAGGGATCAGGCCGCCGCCGATGAGCATAGGGACTACGAATACCCAGATGTAATATTTTCTTGCCGGGAATTCATGATCCAGCCGGGACAGCGGAAATGCCGCCAGCACACAGACGATCATACTGATGGGAACCGCCAGCAAAATCCTTCCCAGGGAAACGCTCAGGGATTTCCAGAATTCCGGTTTATCCGCCATATATTTGTAGGAATCCAGCGTGAAATCCACCGGAAGGAGCCCCACCTCCCCCGCTGCCACCGCGCTGCTGGAGCTGAAGGAAATCGCCAGCTGATTGAGCATCGGTAAGAGGCAGCTGATTGCAAGCAGCGTCAGAAATGCATAATTAAAAACGGTAAATATCTTCATTCCAAGTGTTTTTCTGCGCATAATGCCACCTCCTAGAACACACGATAATCGGTATATTTATAAGCCACCATATAAGAAATGCCAAGCATGGCAAAGGAAATCACCGATTTAAACAGGCCTATGGCCGTTGCCACACCATATTGAGCATCCAGCATGCCGATTCGGTATACAAGCGTATCCAGAATATCGCCTGTACTGTAAACCTGCGGACTGTACATATTGAAAATCTGGTCAAACCCCGCATTGAAAATATTTCCCATAGCCAGAATGGACATCAGCATCACAATGGGCAAAATACCGGGCAGCGTCACATGCAGGGTCTGCTTCCAACGGTTTGCACCATCCATCACGGCCGCCTCATACAGGCTGGGATCGATCCCTGTCAACGCCGCCAGATACACGATTGTTCCGTAGCCAAACTCCTTCCAGGTATCAGTCAGAACCATCGTATAGGGAAACCATTTGGAATCCCCCAAAAAGAAAATCGGTTCCAGCCCCATCGCTGTAAAAGCTTTGCCGATAACCCCGTTTGACGGTGACAATACATCCACAAAAACTCCCGCCAGTATAACCCAGCTCAAAAAATGGGGGAAATAAATCATGGTCTGAATGGTCCTCTTAAATTTCATCTTCCGGATTTCATTCAAAAGCAAAGCCACAATAACAGGAATCACTATACCCATGATAATTTTCAGAATTGCGATGTAAAAGGTATTCCATATAACCTGGTAAATATCCGGCAGATGAAACACATACTGAAAATTTTTAAGCCCCACCCATTTAGAATGGAAGAAGCCTTTGCTGGGATTAAATTTCTGAAAGGCCATAATATTCCCGGCCAGGGGAATATAGTTATAAATCAGCAGCAAAATCAGCGCCGGCATCATCATAAGATGCAGAGATCCGTTTTTAAAAAACTTTTTTGTCTTTCTGGACTTTTTCATGACATCACCCCTTATCAAAGACGGAGGAGAAAATCTCCTCCGCTTCTTTTCATTCCTTAATTCTGCTCTGCATGCCAGTCATTCACTTCCTGTGTGATTTCTTCCCCTCCGAGCTGATTCCAGTTCGCCACGAAGGAATCAAATTTATCCAGATCCCCTTCCAGAATAATATTGGTATAATCCTGCAGCTGCTGTTTCTTCAAAGTGGGAAGCATTTCCGCCATGGCCTCTGTGGGGGCTGCATAATACGCATCATTCACCACATTGCCGGAAACCCAGTAATTGTCATAGATAACGCCGAGCGCGCCGCCAGGCCCATACATTTTCAGCTGATGCCAGTTATTGTCCTTATGATCGCCATCCAGGCTCTTACATGCCATCTCGTAATACCCTCTCTCTTCATCATTCAGGGTATCGGGATCCGCTTCGCCGTTGATAACTGCCGTTACCTTCTGTGCCGCAGTGAAATTCTTCATAGGAGGCTCGATGGATACAACAGGATACTGATATGTGCCAAACCCTTCCGGTGTGATATTGTATACCTCAGGCTCCGCTGTTTCACCGTAACTCTTTTCAAGCTGTAAATTGAGCATTTTGATAACCGCTTCCGGATGTTCGCAGTCCGCACTGATAACATAAAAATCTACTGTACTTGCAGAAAGCTGGGCCTTTGCGGGTGTTGTGCCATCCAGGGAAGGAATAGCAACCGGAACCCATTCAAACGAAGGATCCTTTATCTTCGCATCATTGATCCACGCCATATTCCAGAAATCACCGAACATCATGCCGCAGCGTCCGGCGCTGACATCCTCATTTACCTTATTGGCATCCTTTACACCGAATTCCGGATCAATCTGGCCTGCCGCATACATTTCATGCAGAGCTGCCATAGCATCCTTTACTTCAGGCTGAATGCCGCCCCATACAACCTCATCCCCCTTGTCTACCCAAATCCCGGGATAGGCATTATAAGCATTGAAAAAGCCCGTCAAATCCGCATAACCGCTGCCATAAAGATCCTTATAAACCGCCAGTCCATATGTATCATCAACACCGTTGCCGTCCGGATCCTGAGTTGTGAACGCTTCAGCGATATTTCTCATGTCCTCTACTGTCTCAGGCAGCTCCAGCCCCAGATTATCCAGCCAGTCGGTACGTACCCAAAGGACCTTTGCGGTCATCAGCGGGGAACCGATCTTGGGAATGGCATACAGCCTTCCGTCAAAAGTTGCCGCCTGCATCGCAAGCCCTCCGTCAGAGTTCAATACCTCCTTCGTAAACGGGGCAAGATTTGCTTCTGCCACCTCAGTCACATCCATAATCTGCCCGTTGTCATACATCATCTTAAGCTGCGATGCATTGACCTGCATGACATCCGGAATATCATCCGAGGTTATGGCAATATTTACCTTCTGCGCATATTGCTCCGTATTCGTGGACCATACCCAGTTCACCTTAATATTAAGCGCCTCTTCATAATAGCGGGTCCAGACATTATCCTCCAGGGAATCCCCTTCCGGAAACTGCATGCCCGCCCCCAGATTCTTTACCGAGCTGATTTCCACCGGCTCATCATAACGCGCAAACACATCCACTTCCCCTGACTCTTCCGAGCCGCTTTCCACACTGCTTTCCACATTATTTTCCGTATTCTTTTCTTCCGGCGCCGCTGTGCCGCCGTCCCCCGACTGCGATCCACAGCCCATTACTGCCGCTGCCGTCATCACCATTGCAGTTGTCAAAGCAACCAGTTTAAACTTTCTCCTCACATCAAGCCCTCCTTTTATATATTTTATATATTTAATTATAGTTTTGGCCATTTTGTTTGTATATATTGCATTCTTTATCTTTCTTGTTCTTTTTTTACCTTGTTCTTAATTTACGTTTAGCAAACAAATAAAAGGAACCATCCGTCATATTTATACTTTGTTCATTGCTATCTCAAAAAAGGGCCTGTTTCTCCCTGTTTTGTTTCTATTTTCCACTGATCGCCCGCAGCAGCGGTTTAAGTGGCTAAAGCCGCTTCGGCGTCAACGGCATCCAGCCGCTTCGGCAGTGGAGAGTATAGACAAAACTGTTTGAAACAGACCCTTATCAAGATGGCCGGGAACAGCAGATGGAACGGGCGGAGAGGAATCCCCATTTGTAATTCTCATCCTTCTACTGCATTGTTCCTTCTCCGTCTCTGTATTCCCTGGGTGTCATTTTCATAGCCTTTTTAAATACTTTGGAAAAATTAGCCGCCGTTTCATATCCCACCATCTGGGCGATTTCGCTGATCCGGTATGATGTGGTTTTTAACAGCTCACATGCGGTTTCCATCCGGATCCGCAGGATTACTTCCGTCAGTGTCCTGCCGGTAAGCTCCTTAAACCGGCGCGACAAATAAGAGGGGTTCAGGTGCAGCTTTTCCGATAACGTACACAGGGACAGATCCCCGTCTATATGCTCCGTCATATAAGCCATCAGCCGGCTTACAAAGGACTTTTCCAGCTCCGCCTCATTCTGCCCTCCGGCCATTCCTCCATCCTCCTCAAAATATTCAATACCCGCCATTGCGATCTGCGAATCCGCCCGCAGACGGTTGGCCGCAATATGCTTCAGTTCCTCAAATGGCTGCGAAACATGTTCCCAGTCAATCTGTTTCTCCCGGAACACGAAAGAAATGGAAATACCGAGCATCTGCCGGATCGTACGCTGAATCCCCTCTGCCATTCCTTTTACCACCGCCTGGGCATGCCGGAGATTCTCTGTTTCCACCGGCTGCAAAGCCCACATAATCACATGCTTGTCCATCCATGCGGCTTCACTTTTTACAGCATAGGAAATCTTCTCCTGCATGGCCAGGTCAATAGCAAGAGCTGTCTCTTCCGTAAGCTCCTGCGCGCTGCGTCCCGCCAGTAGCATAACAGGGAGGCTTAAATTCAAATCTATTTCCACCTTTTCATACGCCCTGTCCCTGTGGCTCGTCCGCTTACTCTGATCAAAAAGCAGCGTCTGCACCATATTCCGACGAAGCATGGCCTTATAAAGACGAGTTTCCTCCTTTGTCTTCAGCAGGGTATCCTGCATATCCATATCCCGTTCAATGGATCGGATACATTCCCCTATCGCCTCCAACAGGAACTCATCCCCTTCACTTTTTAAAATATAATGAGTCACCCTTTGCCGGATTGCCTGCTGGGCATAATGAAAATCATCATAACCCGTCTGGAAAATAACATGGCACAAAGGCCATTTCTGCCGGATATTTTTTGCCAGTTCAATTCCTGTGATTCCCGGCATACAAATATCCGATACAACAATATCGAACTGGAACTCATTCAGAAGCCGCAAAGCCTCTGTCCCGGAGTATGCCTTATAAACATCCAGCTCATACTGAGGTGTTTCTTCCAGCATACCGGCAAGGCTGTCCGTAATCATTTCTTCATCATCCACCACTAATACCCTATACATACTCTCCCCCCTGCTCATCGCTGTCTGCAGGCAGAACCAGACTGCAGACGGTTCCCCTTCCTTCTTCCGCGCTGATTTCTATTCCATATTCCTCACCGAATTTAATCTTCAGTCTCCGGTCAATATTACAGATGCCATTCTCTATGGTTTCCTCCGTCTGCCGGAAGCTTTCTTTTAAAGTCTCCAGCTCCGCAGCTGTCATTCCCACGCCGTTATCCTGTACATGAATATAAAGCTTTTCTTCCTTTCGCTCATACCAGACCCGCAGAACGCCGCCCTTCTCCACATTATTCAGTCCATGTTCAAAGGCATTTTCCAAAAGGGGATGCACAATCAGCCGGGGAACGGTAATCTTTTCAAACTCCTCCGGCAATTCTTCAAATTCCACGGTAAGCCGCCGTTTAAAACGCATCGCCTGGATCTGGGCATAACGCCTTGCATGCTCCACCTCTGTTTTCAATTCCGTATCACTCCTGGCGCTCTTTGTTATATACCGATAATATTCGGATAAATAGGAAGAAAATTCCACAATACCCTCACAGTCTTCATCCTTGGCCATCCGATAGAGCGTAAAGAAACTGTTATAAAGAAAATGCGGATTAATCTGCGACTGCAGATGCCTCAGCTCCGCCTGCTGTGTCAGCAGCTTCTGTTTATAATTAATCTCCATCTGGTTCTGCAGAGATTCCGCCATCCGGTTAAAGGCTATGTACACATATCCAAACTCATCCTCCCGCTTCTCCTCAATCCGCACCCCCAGATTCCCTGTTTCCATCCGTTCTATGGTTTTCACCAGAATTTTAATCGGGTGGCTGATAACAACATGGAGAGAATAGATATAGACTGCCATCATCAGCATTACCATCAGCAGACAGATAAAGAAAATATTTCGGTAAATTTGCAGATTCCGGTATACCGTTTGATTGGAAACATAGGCGAATAAATCCATGTTCAGGAAAGCGGAATTTATTTTAAAAACCGTATATTTCTGATGATCTTTTTCATCCGTAACCTGCTGCAGCCACTGCTCCTTCGTGCTGTTGATCCCTTCCAGATTGATATCCCTGCCCACATTCAGTTCATATTTTCCTCCGCAGTCTACCAGCTTTATCCCGCTGTCCGGATATTCACCCAGGAAATTAAGTTCTTTTTTCAGCTCCTTTTCAGACAGCCTGATGACCAGCGTAAACATTTGGGCGGTATCCATATTCACTATATTATTGGGATAGGTTGCCCCCAGGTACATGGAACCCTGATCATAAAAAATAGGGGAGAGCAAAGATTTTTCCTGCATATTCTGAAATTCCTGATTCTTTTCTCCCACTAATTCCACTCCGTCCACCGAAGAAATTTTCCGGTTCATCCCCGGGATACAGACAAACACCTCATCTATATAGGTGGAGCTTTCATGCAGAATTTTCAGTCGATTCTGCATTTCCAAAAGCTTCTTCACCTGCTCGCTTTTGGTCAGGATGGGAAATGCACTGATGGTATAAAAAATAATATCGTCATTAATACATTCAAACTGCAGCTTCTGAATTCTTCTGATTTCCTCTTCCAGAGTATTGGTGAGATAAGAGGTTTTGGAATATAATGACTGGGAAATTTCATCGGTCAGCATATTATAGCCAGCCATATAGATCCCGAAATACAATAAATACACAAGTACCAGAACCACTAAAAAGGCTCTGATTACCCTGTAGAAAAAAGATTTCTTTACTAATTTTAAAACAGAAATAGCTATCCCCCCTTTGCAGCCTATAGCCCCTTATTCAGGATGCAGAATCTGAAGGCCCGCATCTAAAGGCTGTCCCAACATCCAGTACCAAAAAAGCCGCCATAAAATGGCGGCCGATTTTCGTCCTTAAAAACAGGCGTTCCCGATGATATCTGAAATCACAGCCTGGTTACAGTATAACAGAACTCTATTCTTCTGGAAAGACAGCCCTTTTACTTTTATTTCTTCCCGTTCTCCCACTCCTCCTTTAAAAGCCGGTACTCCACCCGATCCCGCAGCTCACCATGCATCCATACTTTTTTCTTCATATCCGCTTCTTTGATCATGCCGCACTTGATCATGACATTTTCCGATCCCTTATTTTCCCGATCGCATCCCGTCGTCACCCGGCATACCCCATTCTCCTCAAAGGCAAACCGCAGCAATTCCCGGAACGCCTCCGTCATGTACCCTTTTCCCCAGAACTTTTTTCTGCTGAAATATCCGGCGTGTACCAGCTTGCCCGCAGGAGTTTCTTCCAAAACCGTATAACCGGTTTCCCCGATGAGTTCCCCTGTTTCCTTATCCTCCATGCGCAGGAAATATTCCTTCCGCGGCTGTGCTGCAATTGCTTCCACAGAGATCATAAGATCCTTCAGGGATTCTTCTCTGCTGTGAGTCATGATATCCGGAAGATAATACATCACCTCCGGATCGGAGAGCAAAGCATGATGGCTTTCGAAATCTTCCTGACAATGATCCCGCAGAATCATACGCGCTGTTTCCAGTTGTACAGGTGCTGTCTCTCTGTTTTTTTCTTCTGTCATTATTGCTTCCATCTCACTCCTATTCTCCCTTTCTATCCGGCATTTTCCTTGCAAATACGGTATCCATGCAATGCTTGTGAGGAATCCCGCTGCTGTTACAGTCAAAAATCACTTCCCTGCACTCCTCAATCATCCAATCCTTATAGCAGGTGAACAATTCCCCCGATGCCCAGTTCCGGGAACACAGGTCCGAGTCCGGCGGCTCCGGGATAAAGGGCTTTTCCACAAAAACATTAACCGCATGCATGCCGCCTGAAGCTGTATGCGACCGGTAATTTTCCATAATCTCATCCCGCAGCTCCGGCAGGATATGATGGAATACCCCGGAGCTGTAGATAATGTCGAAATCCTCATCCAGTCGGAAGTCCCGCAAATCCGCACGGAAGAAATCAATATCCGCCTGATGGATATCCGCCAGCCTTCTGGCTTTTTCAATTCCGGATTCCGTCACATCAAAGGCCGTGACCTGGTAACCATTTCTGGCGAAAAAAACGGCATCCTTTCCTTCTCCGCAGCCCACCTCCAGAAGCCGGAGCGGCCTTGTGGGATAGTACCTTCGAAGCACTTCCATGCACATTTCATTCGGCATGGTTCCCCAGTAATATTCCTTCGCATTATAGCGATCCTCATAGGGTGTTACCATTTTCTTTTTGGGGATATATCCCATCAGTGTATCGATATCCGTTTCCAGTATTCCTGCCAGCGCAGGAAGCAGGGCGATATCGGGAAGGGACTGGGCATTTTCCCATTTGGATACCGCCTGGGAAGAAATATTCAGCTTCTTAGCCAGTTCTTCCTGGGTATAGCCCTTTGATTTACGGAATCGTACAATATTATCACATAACCTGATCTCCATTTTAAATTCCTCCTGTATACAACTTGCCGGCCTCTTTACCGCTTCATTGTATCATTCCTTATCTCCGGAGAAAATAACGGCACAATAGAAAAACCGGCAGAAATCAACTGCCGGTTGTAAAAAAGCCTACCAATGATAGGACTGCATTCTTTTTAAGGACACCAGATCATGCATCATCTCATCCGGAACCTCCTGCTCAATGCTCACAAGCGCCTGCTTCAGCTGCTCCTCATTTCCGAATCCGGAAATCGGAATGGAAGGGAACGCCGCCCGCTTCACATAGCTGTACAGAAAATCCGTAACCTTGTAGCCCTCGCTCACACACAGCTTGAGCTGCCTTAATATGGCCTCATTCGCTTCCCCGTGGTACCGTTCCTTTTGCTGGGGGGAAACCGGCTTACCTGCCATTCTTTTGGAGAAATAGCCTCCGGCCAAACACATATAGGCCATAAAGCTCAGGCCGGTTTGTTTTTCATACTGGTAATACGCATCATCCAGGATGGTGAGCTGCGGTTCCACTAATGTTTCCGGAACCACATCGGCCAGAACAAACATCATCTGGTTACAGGCAAATCCATGCAGCCCATGCTCTCTGGCGTAAGCATCCGCTTCCTTCAGACGATCCAGGCTCCAGTTGGAGCAGCCGTAATAACGCAGGCGCCCTCTGCGAACCTCTTCCTCAAGGGCTTCCAGCAGCTCTCCTGCCGGCACCTGCGGATTATCCCTGTGCAGGAAGTACAGATCCACGTAATCCGTCTGCAGCTGGCTCAGACTTTCTTCCACATCTTTATGAAGATTCCCGGGATCTACCCGTGAGTACAGCATATTATCAATGGGAGGATGACAGCCTTTGCTTGAAAGGATCACCTGATCCCTTTTTCCCTTAAGCCATTCCCCAATGACCTTTTCACTGCGTCCTCTTTCATCACAGGCCCAATCGCCGTAAACGTGAGCAGTATCGATAAAATTCCCCCCGCCGTCCAGAAAGATATCCATCTGCCGGAAAGCTTCCTCCCGGCTCTTTTTTGTGCCGAAATCCGCGGTACCCAGACATAGCTGCGAAACCTGCAGATCCGTATTAGTCAGACTGACTCTGTCCATTGTGTAACCCCTTTCCCCTAACTGTATGTTAATGATATATTATTGTATCATTCTATTCGTAAAAGTGAAAGAGGGAGATTTATTCCGCCGCAACCATAATTTGCTTGTAATTTCATTGCTTTCCCTTCATAATATTGGTGATGCTCCACGAACTGATGATATATATTAGAAACAGTTCAGAATCACTCCCCGCTCACTGGAGCTGCTTTTCCCTCCTGGCCTGAATGCCCTTTCTCTCCTGAGCCGGCCCGGTTATGCAGAGGATCCTGTAAGGGGCGTTATAAACTCGCCGGTCCTTACGCTGCGTCTTTTGCAGCGTTAGTACCGCTGCGTGTTTATCCGAGCGAAAGCGTCCCCTCTAAGGACCTCTGCATAACCGGGCCGGCTCAGGAGAGAAAGGGCATTCAGGCCAGGAGGGAAAAGCAGCTCCAGTGAGCAGGGAGTGATTCTGAACTGTTTCAGCAATTTAAATTACAGGAGAATCCCATGCTATTTCAGAAAGAATATATAACCGGCTCCCTCATGCCCCGGATTCAGGAGCTGTGGCAGTCTGCCGAATGTACCTTTCCGCCATTCCTTACGAAAATAAACGCCGGTGAAAAAGGAACGAACGAAAAATGGATTACCGAAAGCACGGAACGGATACGGCTTCACCTGAAGGCCTTTCCCTCCCGCAGCGCTTTTACTTTTCCCAATAAAAAAGGAAGTGAACGGATCACTCCCCGTCAGCAAATCTGGTTAAAGGAAACGGAAAGCCTGTTCCACAGCCTCCTTCTCACCGAACCGGTGCTTGGAATCCGAAATGCTCTTTCCCCTCAGACACTGGATGCTTTTCAGGACAAAATAAAACAATTTCTGCGCAAGGTGCGCAGCTTTGCACCGGATATGGAACTGGAGGATATGGGTCAGGCTATCCGGAATTACATGGTTTACGCCATTTTCCGGGAGCAGAACGGCCTTTCCCAGAAATGTTCTTCCTCCATTTTCGGTTACAGTATGCTGTACCCCTTTACTGACAATTTTCTGGATGATCCGTCCCATACAGAGGAAGAAAAGATACATTATAACAAGCTCATCCATCACAGAATCAGCGGCCTGCCTGTAACACCCCTGTCCCTTCATGAGGAAAAAACAGCCATGCTTTTGGACGCCATAGCCGCTGACTATCCCGGGCCGGAAGCCGATGAAGCCTATGGCGCAGAAGCCGCGGCGGATATCCGGCAGGGACTCCTTCTGATGCTGGAGGCACAGGAAATCAGCCAGAAGCAGACGGACGCATCCCTTTCCCTGACCGAAAAAAACATACTTGACATCTCCATCTATAAAGGCGGATTATCCGTATTAATAGACCGATACTTCATTAACTGTAAAATGACAGAACAAGATGCTCTTTTCTACTTTGGCTTCGGTTTTCTGCTCCAGATATGCGATGATCTCCAGGATATCGCCCAGGATCGGGAAAGCGGCAGCCGTACGCTGCTCTCCCGCTGTCAGACACCAGAGGAGAGGGAAGACGTAGTAAACCGGCTGTTTCACTATACAGATCGGCTGTTTCATTTCTCCCCTCCCTCCAGCGCCGCTTTCCGGGACTTCCTTCTTCAGAACTGCTTCCAGCTGATACTTTCTTCAGCCGCAGGCAGCGGAGACTTTTTCAGCAGCAGCTATCTGGAAGGGCTGGAACGGGCCTTTCCGGTTTCCTTCTCCTATCTGAAGCAGATGAAAGAGAGGATGCCCGCAGCATTTTCCGCGGGAAAGCCGGCCGACCAGAACCGAATGATGGATATGCTGGATGCTGTTCTCAGTGAATCCCCATCCTGAGCCATGAGGGTTTCGATACGGACGGCAGCACTCACTTTTTGTATCGAAACCTAAGTAATAATTCGGTATTGCATATTTTCCGTTCATCCTTTATACTAATTGTAAATCTGTTCTCTCCCCGGAGAGAAAATGAAAGGAGCGTTGTTTAATGAAAGCAAATAATGAGGTGGCATTCACTTAACTTCACAGGCAGACCCGATAACAACCCTTTCAGAATATACTTGATACGGAATTAAGACCCGCAGGAACAGTATGAAAAGGCTTGTTTCTGCGGGATTTTTATGCCCTTTTTTAAGCATGCCGCCCTAATAGGAAAAGGAGGATTTTATAATGACAAAAAACGAAAACAAGAATAAAAACAAGGAAACTATAAATCGAACAAATTATTTTGGAGGAAACCACTTTGAATATTACAGAATATGGATATATACCCGATGGTAAGCCGTCTCAAGACGGAGAAACCCCTGCGAGGGTAACCGCAGTTTATAAAGACAGATACGAAATAATCTGCAGCTATGGCACAGGCCTGGCTGCTTTGAAAAAGAGCAGCTATTATACAGGGGAAGAATCCTTCCCCACAACCGGCGACTTTGTCCTGATCAACTGGGAACCGGAGGGGGACAGCCGGATTATAAGAACATTGACAAGAAAAACCTTTTTTGCCCGCCTGGATCCCTCTTCGGCAGGCCATTGGGAGCAGCTGGTAGCCGCGAACTTTGACTATGTTTTCATCATGCAGTCTCTCAACCACGATTTTAACCCAAGGCGGCTGGAGAGGTATCTTACCCTGGCCTGGCAGAGCGGCGCCCGGCCCGTAATCGTCCTCACAAAAGCGGATTTGGAGGAGGACTATATGCAGAAGCTTCAGGAAGCCGCCGCCATTGCCCGGACAGTGGATGTCATTGCCGTCAGCGCCAAAACCGGTTACGGCCTGGAATACCTGCAGCCCTATATGGAACCTGGCAAAACAATAGTTTTCCTGGGGTCCTCCGGCGTGGGCAAATCCAGCCTTGTAAATGCCCTGGCCGGTCAGGATATGATGGCTGTCAACAGCATCCGGGAGGATGACTCCAAAGGCCGTCACACCACCACTCACCGGCAGCTCATCATGCTGCCCTGCGGCGCCATGATTATAGACACTCCCGGCATGCGTGAACTGGGGATGTGGGATGTAACCGACGGCCTGGGAGAAACCTTCAGCGATGTGGAGCAGTATTTCACGCAATGCCGTTTTTCCGACTGCCGCCATCAAAATGAACCCGGATGCCGGGTAAAGGCCGCTCTGGAAAACGGGGAATTATCACAGGAACGCTGGAAGAGCTATTTAAAGCTGAAAAAAGAGGCGCGATATTCAGCCTCCAGGGAAGTCTATCTGAAGAATCAGCAAATGAAAGCCAAAGGACGGGCCCGGACTGAAAAGCAAAAAAGAAAAAACAGCGGTGCATACCGCTGAGTTTTCTAAGGATTTAATACATTCCGCGGTTCTCCCCGCAGGAATGCTTCGATATTTTTACAGGTCTCCGTCACCACACGGGTACGCGCCTCCACACTGGCCCATGCCATATGAGGCGTGATCAGCAGACGGCTGCTGTCCCGGATCTGCAGAAGAGGATTATCCGGATTTATGGGTTCCTGGCTCAAAACATCAATCCCGGCACCCATAATCTGATCCTCCTTAAGCGCACGGCACAGGTCGGCCTCATTCACTACGGCTCCCCTTGCCACGTTCACCAGGACAGCCGTTTTTTTCATTTTTTCAAGGGCATCCCAGTCAATCAGGTTCCTTGTTCTGTCATTTAAGGGACAGTGCAGAGTGATCACATCGGATTCCTTCAGCAGGGTATCAAAGTCCACCCGTGTATATTCCCCGCAGCTGCTCTTTCCTGATGTGGAAAAATAAATCACCCGGCATCCAAAGGCGGCCGCGATGGCGGCTGTCCTTCTGCCTATATTCCCCATCCCCACAATCCCCCAGGTCTTGCCGTCCAGTTCATAATAAGGAAGGCCGAAATGGGAAAAACGGGGCTGGGAGGCATAAATGCCTGTTTTCACATAATCGTCATAATACCGCAGCTTTTCCAGGATGTAAAGAACACAGGATATCGTATGCTGGGCTACCGCAGCAGTGGAATAATTTACCACATTCACCACCGGGATCCCGCGTTTCCGGCAGTATTCCAAATCCACATTATCGTAACCCGTGGCAAACTCACAAACCAGCTTCAAATGGGATGCGCCTTCCAAAGTACAGGCATTCATAGGCGTCTTATTTACCACAATAATATCCGCGTCTTTTACCCGATCCGCAGCCTCCTCATCCCTTGTAGTCATATGAAAGGTAACATTCCCATATTTCCTCAAAGGCTCCACAGAAACATCTTCACCTACACTGCTTCTGTCCAAAACCACGATATTCAATGTATGGCGCACCCCCTTTCTCTGCTTTCTCTAAAGCGTTCTGCCAAATCCGGCCCTTCTATTTTGCCGTCAGAATTTCAGTAATGCATTTCACAAGATCCTCGGACAGACCCATGCACTGCAGTTCTCCTATGATAATATAAGGCGCCCTGCCGCTGCATACCAGCTTATAAATCCTCGTTTTAATATCAAATGCGATTTCTGCCTGATCCAGGAAATCATAGATCAGCTTTTCCACATTATTTTCAGCCAATGTAAGTTTCTTCCGGAAGCTTACGGAAATCTCCTCCGTCACCGACACCGCAGGAAGCTCGATGCGCAGACAGTTCCTGCTGCTGTCGTAGCTCGTCTGCACTTCCATAGCCGCGCCTGCAAGGCAGCAATCAACTTCACTTTCCGTACAGCCGTACAGTTCAATGGTATAAGCTCTCTGCACAGGAATCAGGGAAAGCTCTCCCCGGGCAGGATAAATGGTAAAGGACTGTTCGTTCTCCCACTGCAGATCAAACCGGGTGGTTACACAGATACCCTTCTCATAATCACAGGTTTCATTGTCATCCTCATACATGGTAAAGCTTCCGTCCGCACCGGCATAAGCCTTCAGGATAAAGGAAGCCGGATTGCCCGCCGCGCTGTTTGCATCGATTTCTTCCGTCATGGGAATGATGGAACCGGCTTTTGCAAAAACAGGCAGGGTGTCAATATCCCTGTACATATCCATCATCCTGCCGCCTTCATAAATAACTCCGCGGAAGAAGTCCACATACACACCTTCCGGAAGCCATACCTTCTCCTTTGCCATATTCAGAGAAGGCAGGCGCGGGGAGGTGATCGGCGCTGCGATCAGCTGGGATCCGAAATAAAATTCATTGGGCACCTGATAAGCCTCCTGGGATCTGGCATTCTTATAATACATGGGCAGAATCAGAGGAATATCCTGGGCATGGGCCCTGTAATTCATGGTGTACAAATAAGGAAGCAGCTTATGGCGCAGGCGGAGGAATTCACCCATCATGCTGCGGATCTCCTGTTTGTAACGCCAGGGCTCCTTACCGTTAAATTCATTTTTGGTACTGTGGAGCCTGTTTATCGGAGAAAAGACTCCGAGCTGGAACCAGCGGCCGGCCATTTCATCATCCTTAAATCCATTCATATGTCCGCCGATATCATGGCTCCACCAGCCATAGCCGATATTAGAGGCCGTGCTGGTAAAATAAGGCTGGAATCTAAGAGATTCCCAGGTTACCACCGTATCTCCGGAAAAACCTATCGGATATCTGTGAGAGCCGGGCCCTGCATAGCGGGAAAAGGTCATCGGGCGTTTTCCGTTCCTCGCACTGTCCAGAAAATGAAAATGGTTCAGCATCCACAGAGGATCCAATCCTTCCATTTTGGTGATGCCGCCCTGCTGCCAGTCAAGCCACCAGAAATCCACACCCTTTTCCTCATTGGGATGATGGGCATACTTGAAATAAGCCGAAAGAAATGCAGGATTCGTTATTTCAAAGGAAACCGGTTCTTCCCTGGAAATATCCTTTCCCAGCTCTCTGGCCATAGCCTCATACATTTCCTCATGAGCCCGGATACCATCCGCCGGATGCACATTCAACGTAACCCGCATTCCTCTCTCATGGAGGTGATCCATAAACCTTTTAGGATCCGGGAAAAATTCTTTATTCCATGTATAGCCGGTCCAGCCGGTGCCATATTTAGGATCGATATTCACCAGATGCCAGTCCATATCGATAACGGCAACGGTAAAAGGAATCCCTTCCTCATCAAAACGGTGCATCAGCTCCAGATAGCTTTCCTCGGTATATTCATAATAACGGCTCCACCAGTTGCCCAAAGCATACCTGGGAAGCATGGGTGTCTTGCCGCAAAGATAATAAAAATCCTTCAGACATTCCAAAAAGTCCAGGCCATATCCCCAGAAATAAATATCCTTTATCCCCTTTTTCCTGGGACTTACCCAGCCTTCCTCGGTCAGGATCAGCGAGGCGGAATCATCCAGAACCGTAAAGCCGTCTCTGGAAACCAGACCGGAACCCAGTTCACAGGCGCCGTCAATGGTATCCAGGGTTCTGGCCGTACCTTTCAGATCATGGACAGGATCTCCGTAATGCCATACATCATTTCCCGAACCGGTATTCCCCGTCACATGAATCCGAAGCCCCCGGGGATTAAATTCTTTTTTATCATAGGTAAGCCGGAACCGCCATGTCAGGATTTCCAACTCCTCCGGAGTATCCTTCACCTGATAATCCACTGCGGGAAAATCTCTGTTGATGACAGTCTGTGTAGCCCGATCCTCAAAAATACCGTCTTCACTGTACTCCAGGCGGACCAGCCCCTCTGTAAGCATTGTAATACGGTAATTCTCTCCCTGAATGATATTTCTGCTGTCCGCCGCGGGCCTCACAGGCAGCTTAACTAATTGTTCCATGCTGTAACCCTCCGTTGTTCTTCTTAGTGGTAATTTACTCAAACTTCGCCATGCCCCTGTCCCCTCCGTCCCGTTCCTTCGGGGCTGCTGTCCGGTTCGGATTCCCCTCCTTCCCGCTGCCGGCCAGGCAGGGTTTCCTGTAAGGGGCGTATAAACTCGCCGGTCCTTAGGCCGCGTACTTTGCGGCCTTAGTACCGCTGCGTGTTTATCCGAGCGAGAGCGTCCCCTGCAAGGATCCCTGCCTGGCCGGCAGCGGGAAGGAGGGGAATCCGAACCGGACAGCAGCCCCGAAGGAACGGGACGGAGAGGACAGAGGCATGGGCGAAGTTTGAGTAAATTACTGTATTTTTCCTTCATTATATCCAAGGGCTATTGGGAAATCTAGCTTAATCCTATTCCAAACTAACACAATACTATGATCTGCGGAGCACCCACTTCTGCAGGATCTCCGCCAGCTGGCTGGACTTAATAGGCTTCGCCAGATGCTCATTCATACCTGCCTGGGCCGACATAATCACATCCTCAGCAAAAGCATTCGCAGTCATGGCAATTACCGGTACGCTTTCCGCATCCCCTCTGCCAGAGCTTCGGATCGCCTTCACACAATCATAACCATTCATAACCGGCATCTGGATATCCATGAAAATCATCTGATAATAACCGGTGGGAGAATCCAGAAACCTCTCGAACGCCTCCTGCCCATTCTCCGCCGTATCTATTACAGCCCCTGTCATCTGCAGCATCTCCGCCGCAATTTCCCGGTTGATTTCATTATCCTCCACCAGCAATATATGGGCGCCGCTGCAATCCACCTCCTGGATATCCGGAAGGCTCTCTTCCTCCGCCTCATCCATCTGAAGCTTCAGCCCTATTACCACGGTAAAACAGCTTCCTTCCCCCAGACGGCTTTTTACGGTAATTTCTCCCCCCATCATCTGCACCAGGCTCTGCGTGATCACCATCCCCAGGCCCGTTCCGCTGATTTTACTGATCCGGGAATCATTCGCCCTGCTGAAAGGCTCAAAAATATGCTGGAGAAACTCCTCGCTCATACCGATCCCCGTATCCCGGAAGACAAATTGATAACGCCCCACTTCCTTATTCCCTGAAGGGAGTTCGGAAACCGTAATATATATATCGCCTCCTTCGGGCGTATACTTACAGGCATTGCTCATGATATTCATGAATATCTGATTGATTCTGGAATTATCACCGATTACCCTGACGTGTGTAAGCTCCTTCTTTTCCAGATGAATTTTCTGCTTTCTCACTTCGGCCTGAGGCATAATGAGACATATCAGCTCCTCAATCAGATTATCAAGATTAAACCTGCCGTCCTGCAGCTCGTAATTACCGGTTTCAATCCGGCTCATATCCAGAACCTCATTCACAAGGCCAAGCAGCAGCTGGCTGGAGGAAGAAATTTTATCCAGAGCATTCTCCAGCTTTTCCCGGTCATCCATATGAAGCCGTGCCAGTTCCGTCATTCCAAGTACCGCATTAAGCGGAGTCCTGATATCATGTGACATTTTGGAGAGAAAATCACTTTTGGCCTCATTGGCTTTTTGAGCCATCTCATAAGCCTCTTTCAGCGCTCTCCTGCTTTCTTCATCCTTTTTCTTCTGCTCATGCAAATCCTGGAGGGCCAGAAGCACCCAGCTTTTCTTTCCTCCCAGATAGACGTTGCAGGATATGGAATGATATTCCCCATCCACCTTACGGAGGCTCTCCACCGCATATCTCTCATTTCCTTCCGCCATCAGACTACGGAAATGAGCTATGGAAAGCTCTTCCCTTATTTCCTCAATGTAATCAGGATGAAAATTCTGGCTGGCATAATCATTCCAGAAGCTCTCATAGGGAAAATCTCCCTGGGGGATTTCCTGCACATCTCCGGGGACACGTATGGCACAGATAGTGCCTTTCTCAATATCAATCCGGTATACAGCGAAGAAAAGGTTATACAGAGAACCCACAATTTCCTGATTCAGTTCCTCCAGCTTTTCCTTCTCCCGGCGCATGACCGTAGTATCCGTCACATTCTGATGATACCCCCTCAGACGCATCCCCTTACTGTAGGTCCTGTCGGCAACACCGCCGCAGCGTATATAGATTTTTCCCAAATCCGGATGGTACCAGGGATACTGCACCTCCGCACGCCCTGTTTTCACCATCTCTTCCACACAGGCATTGACCACCGGATAATATTCCCCGGCAATTCTCTCATACCAATGTTCATAACATTTTTCAGGCGTCACCACCGTCTTCAGGCCCAGAAGCTCCATCATGGTCTGATCCGCAAACATTCGGGGCTGTCTGCCGTCCTCAATCTCAATAATCCATAATCCCGTCTTTGACTCATGCAAAACATCATGCATGGTTGATATATCCTGAATCATACCAATCATAATTCTGCTACCTCATTTCCGTCCCTTACAGCCCTAAACGGCTGATTCTCTATCAGAGTATGCCTGAAAAATAATTCCGCGCCTTCTGCAGAAAATTTTTCAAGTACACCATAATTCTATATATCCAAATTGTAACTTATTTATCTCATAACAGCAATACAATACTGCTTTTTAATACAAGACTGGTTTTCCCCAATTAGAAAACGGAAGAATTCTGCCTCTCTTCGGCCTAATCCTTCCGTTTCTCTTTTCCGGTAACTATATATTCTATTTACAGCAGCTTCTTTTTATAATATTTCCTGCCAGATTACAGTCTCTTCAGCAGCTCTTCTCTCTGCGCTTCATAACCCGGCTTGCCGAGCAGTGCAAACATATTTTTCTTGTAGCTTTCCACACCAGGCTGGTTAAACGGATTCACACCAAGCAGATATCCGCTCACGCCACAAGCAAACTCGAAGAAATAGAACAGCTGTCCCAGATAAAATTCATTTACCTCAGGAACATTGATCATCAGATTGGGAACCTGTCCGTCCGTATGAGCGAGAATCGTTCCGTTCATGGCGCTCTTATTTACGAAGTCCACATTCTTTCCTGCCAGATAGTTCAGGCCATCCAGATCAACGGGCTCTTCATTGATGATGATTTCCTCTCTGGAGGTTTCCACATTGATTACGGTTTCAAACATAATACGGGCGCCGTCCTGGATGAACTGTCCCATGGAGTGCAGATCCGTTGTCAAATCAACGCTTGCCGGGAAAATTCCCTTTTGATCCTTTCCTTCGCTTTCACCGTACAGCTGCTTCCACCACTCTGATACATAATGTACACTGGGCTCATAATTAGCCAGGATTTCAACCTCTTTTCCTTTTCTGTGAAGGATATTGCGTACTGCCGCATATTTCAGAGCATCGTTATCCTCAAATGCTGCTTCCATAGCCTTTTTGCGTCCGTCTGCAGCGCCTTCCATCAGCTTGTCGATATCCGCTCCGCTCACTGCAATAGGAAGCAGGCCAACAGCTGTAAGTACGGAGAAACGTCCTCCCACATCGTCCGGAACCACAAAGCTTTCATAGCCTTCTTCCGTAGCCAGTCCCTTCAGGGATCCCTTTGCACGGTCTGTGGTAGCGTAAATTCTGCCTGCCGCTTCTTTTTTTCCATACTTCTTTTCCATCATTTCCTTAAATACACGGAAAGCAATGGCCGGCTCAGTTGTGGTACCGGATTTGGAAATCATATTAATGGAAAAATCCCTGTCGCCGATTACATCGATCAGATGTCTGATATAAGTGGAGCTGATGGAATTTCCAACAAAATAGATTTCAGGAGTCTTCCTGATCTCTTTGCTTACGCAGTTATAGAAGCTGTGTCTTAAGAATTCAATTGCTGCTCTGGCTCCCAGATAAGAACCTCCGATTCCAATAACCAGAAGCACTTCGGAATCGCTCTGGATCTTAGCCGCCGCCTTTTTAATCCTGTCAAACTCTTCCTTATCATAATCCACCGGCAGGTCAATCCATCCCAGGAAATCATTTCCCGCACCGGTCTTGGAAACCAGAAGGTCTTTGGCATCCATTACTTGTTTTTTCATAAAATCTACTTCATGCGCACCGATAAAAGGCGCTGCTTTTGAATAATCAAAAGTTACTTTGCTCATCCGTTTTTCCTCCAATTCTGCTGCCCATATGCAGCAAACCAATAGATATAACCGGCTTTCATCGCAAAATTCTGCAATTTGGCTCTTTATCCGTTCTTAGTGTAGCAAAGTTGTTTTTTAATTTCAAGAGTTTTTATGATATAGTTCCTTTGCGGTTCCCTCGCCCCAGTTCCTTCGCAGAGGGAAGGCGGACCGGCCGGCGGCGGACACGATGCACAGGGCAGGGGGGAAACTGAAACCTGCAGGCAGGGGGAAACTGAAACTTTAAAGTCATGCAAAGAATTCTTTAAGAAGCTCCTCCAGTTCCTTCTCCTGGTTTTTCGTAAAGACCTGTTCCTCAAGCTGCTCCTCGGCCAGGCTTTTCTCCTGAATAGGTATTCCCTTTACCCGCTCCTTTTTTACAGGTGCTGAAACTTCCGCGATTTCAGCCGCATTAACGGAAGCCTGCTTTCTGCCCTTTTCCGCTCTCGGGGCCGGTACCTCTCCGTTTATCAGACTCTCTGTTTCATCCAGTACCGAAAGCCTCACCGCCATATGGTTCTCCAGATAATCTGTCAGACTGGTTTTCAGCGCGGCCCTTTTTCCGTTCAGGTCAACCATCCCGGATACACTGAAGTATAAATACAGTCCGAGGAAGCTCATTAAATAGAAGGGGAGGATCTCTCCGAGAGTTTTTCCGTCTATGATTCCCTTGCAGGCCCCCGCACCTGCGAAGAATACCGACAGCATCATCAGCTGTCCTGCAAAATGTGACAGACCGTCCATAGAAAACTTTCCTATCTGGATCCGGTTGATAAACTTGTCCACAAACACAGGAATATTAGGTACTCCGTCATTGAGCTTATAACAGTTCCTGAACTTGATTTTACACTGTTTTAGTATCTTGTTTTCCGTGGCCGACATATTTTCCGCCTCTTTTATCAGGGAATTTAAAAAAATTCCTGTAATAAACTTGCATAATATGCTTAATAATAGCAATATAATTGTCATAGCCACCAGTTCTTTATTTTCCATAAATGAAGTCATATTTTCCTCCAATCTGCTGTTCTTAAGAGACGTCTGTCCCATGATCAGCGGTTCCATTACGGTTCCTTTGTGAATAGTATTATAGGAGATCGAACCGTCCGCCACAATACGGACAGGCCGCAAATCGATCGGAGAATTCCGTGCCTTTCTGCCATAATCATGGAATAATTGTGAAAATACTGGTAACAAAGGATGTTTTTTGATATAATTCGTGTATTGAATTTATAAGTATTATTGGAGGTTTTATTATGAAATACAGAACTAAGGGTACCTGTTCCAGTTCCATTGATATTGAAATGGACGGCAATGTAATCAAATCGGTGATATTTACAGGCGGCTGCAACGGCAACCTGCAGGGTATCTCCAAACTGGTGGAAGGAATGTCTGCAGAAGATGCCATTTCCCGCCTGAAAGGAATAAAATGCGGTTTCAAGCCCACTTCCTGCCCGGATCAGCTGGCAATCGCTTTGGAATCCATTGTGGGAAAGGCTGATTAAACAATTCATTAGGGGGCTTGTTCATGTCTAAAAAAATCGTTCTAACCGGCGGCGGCACCGCCGGTCATATTACGCCAAATATTGCCCTGCTGCCCAGGCTGTTACAGCTCGGCTACGAAATTTCCTACATTGGTTCCTATAATGGAATGGAGAAAAAGCTGATAGAGGATTATGACATCCCCTATTATGGAATATCCACCGGAAAGTTCCGGCGCTATTTTGATTTAAAGAATTTTACGGATCCCTTCCGTGTACTTAAGGGTTATGGGGAAGCCAGGAAAATCCTGAAGGAAATCTGTCCGGATATTGTCTTTTCCAAGGGAGGCTTTGTAACTGTTCCGGTAGTAAGAGCTGCTTCTTCTCTGAAAATCCCCTGTGTTATCCACGAATCCGACATGACGCCCGGTCTTGCCAATAAGCTGTGTATCCCGGTTTGTACCAAGGTATGCTGTAATTTCCCCGAAACCCTGCGTTCCCTCCCTACGGAAAAAGCGGTACTTACCGGTTCTCCCATCCGGGAGGAGCTTTCCAGGGGAAATAAGCTTGCCGCACTGGAATTGTGCCATTTCACAGCCAACAAACCGGTCCTCATGGTAATCGGCGGCTCTTTGGGTGCCGCTTCTATCAATCAGGCCGTAAGGGAAGCCCTTCCCAAGCTGCTCAACGATTTTCAGGTAGTCCATCTCTGCGGCCAGGAAAAAATTGACAACCTGCTGCTGAACCAGTCCGGTTATACCCAGTTTGAATACTTGAAATCTGAACTGAAGGATGTTTTTGCCATGGCTGATGTTGTAGTATCCAGAGCCGGCGCCAACGCCATCTGTGAACTGCTGGCCTTAAAGAAACCCAACCTGCTTATCCCGCTTTCCGCCGGAAGCAGCCGGGGAGACCAGATCCTGAATGCCCGTTCTTTTGAAGCCCAGGGCTTCAGCATGGTTATTGACGAGGATTATTTAAGCCCCGATCTTCTGATTGAGAAGGTACAGGAACTTTATTTTAACCGTCAGACTTATATTGATGCCATGGGTAAGAGCCAACAGATGAACGCCACCAAGACGATTACGGAATTGCTGGATGGAATTGCAGAAGAACATATGAACAAGAGAAAATAGATAGCTGAGAATTTTACAGCCCGACGCAGCGGATTTACTGACAGGAAATACCTCCTGACTCAGAATGATCCCGGCGGCGGGCCTTTTATTATACTTATTATTCGCAGATAAGCTTCCGGATTTCTTCCAGTTCTTCCTGTTCAGGTTTTCCCGGAACCCAGTTAATATTCTGATTATCATCCTCATACCGGGGAATCAGATGCAAATGAAAATGGTTTACAGTCTGGCCCGCGCATTCACCATTATTCTGAACCAGGTTAAAACCGCTGCATCCCAGCTTTTCTGTCATCCGGACCGCCATTTTTTTAGCCAGCATCATCACTTCCCCGCAGGTTTCATCCGGAAGCTCATAAAGATTCGCATAATGATCTTTGGGAAGAATCAGGGCATGCCCTCTTGCTGCCGGTCCCAAATCAAGGATCACACGGTATTTTTCATCTTCATAAAGTGTCTTGGAAGGGATTTCCCCATTTGCTATTTTACAGAAAATACATGCTTCATCTTTCATTGACTCTGTCTCCTTCCTGTCATTAAAGGCATCCTGTATTTAAACATGATAATGATTTTCTCCAACATTCTTTCCGATATGGCATAATATAAATGTAATCAAAAAACCGCTGAGCAGTCCGCCCAGATGAGCGGCATTATTCACCCTAACACTCTGAAAGCCGGAATACAGGGATAAAGCTATCATTAAAATCATCCGCCGTACAGATATCTGAGCCGCATACCCTTTTCTGGTAATCACCAGATAAAGAAGGCCGCCGATCAATCCAAAAACCGCGCCGCTCGCACCGATAGAATTAAAATACATTCCGGTGGATACCTCATAAATAGCGGTCAGCAGATTCCCGCATATACCGGAGACAAAAAAGAGCACAAGATATCTGACGCTGCCAATTGTTTTCTCCACAATCTCTCCGCCAAAATAGAGCAATATCATATTATTAACCAGATGGCTGATATCGGCATGAAGAAACATAGCTGTCACCAATCTGTAGTATTCCTGGCTGCGGATTAAATAGAAAGCCCCGAATTCACCTTTAATATAAAGCCAGTCTCCTGTAAATTGGCACACCAGAAAAATAATGACATTTGCAGCCGTAAGCACTGCACTGCACCAGGGAATCTCTTTCATGTTCTGGTTTTGGTACCGATAAGTCTGCGGTTTTACCATAGGAACCCCCATTACTGCCCTTTAGTCCAATATTTGTCAATACCAAAAGGGTAACACTTCCTTACATACTTGTCAATAAACCGTTCGCCGTTTTGTGCAGTTATCCGCTTACTATTTCACCTCCGGTTCCGATTATTCCTCATATTGAAAAATCATATCTCCAAACCGGATTTCATCCCCTTTTTCCAGCACCATGCTCTCGTTCTGTTCCAGACGTATTCCGTTGATATAAGTCCCATTTGCAGAATTTAAGTCCATCAATGCCACCCTTCCTTCTTTTTCCACAAGCCTTGCATGAATACGGCTCACCGATGCATCAGGGAGCAGCAGCTGAACCCGGTTTCTCAGCTTTCCCGCTATCATTGGAAGCGGCTCCAGCCGATAACTGACTTCCTTTCCTTCCACCACTCCCCTCAGCCTGGGCTTTCCTTTCTTCTGCTGTCCTGAATTTCCCTGATTACATCCAGGCTCCCCCAGAAAAACCATCTTACTGTCTTCTCCATATTCCGACAGCCATTCAAAGGACTCCCATGTATCTGCATCCTGTATCTCCTCTCCTTTTTCTTCTTTCGTTTCTTTCCTTACTGTCAGTCTCCATAAAAATACCAGCAAAACGACACCGTCCAGCGCAAGCAGGCCAAACAGGGCTGTTTTTAAAAGTTTTTCAGGCTGCAGATACCAGATAACCATACATAAAATTCCGAAGGCCAGACTGGCCGCTCCAAGGCCTGTCAGATTAAGTCTTCGCAGCTTATCCGCGCTTTTCTCACTTTCTGCAGCGTCCGCAATATCCCTTCCCGCCGTCTTTTTCTCCATCCCTTTTTCTGCTGCTGCCTTATCTGCTGATCTCTTACCTGACGCTTTCTTATTTGCCGATTTCTTCTCGCTCTCTTTCTTCTCAGCCGTTCTCTTTTCTGCTATTCTTTTCTCTGCTATTCCTCTGTCGATATATTCTCTCGTAAAATTATCTTCATCTATATCAATAAAGGAAAGTTTCTGCTTTTCATTCTCTGTACTGTAGGTATACAGGCCTGGTTCCTCATAAAACTGTCCCTGCCGGTCATCACTTTCCGCCACCCACTCCGGATATCCGTCATCTCCGTAAAACGCCTCTCCGGCATGGCCGGCCGGTCCTGCATCCTCCTGCCCGATACCTTCGTTCTTTTCCCATATACCACGGAAGCTCTCTATACTGAAGCTCTCCGCCTTTGACATTTTATAGAATTGATAAGCAGCACTCACTGCTTTCTCCTCCTTATGATCCACATGCTCCAGAAAAAACTCCGCTACCGGCATATAAATGCTGCCGGCCGGATTTTCCTTCTCCGCAAAGGGATAATAAAGGAGGCACAGCTGCTGTGTATCCAAATCCAGATACATATACCGGGGATCCAGCAAAAGATTTTGTTCCTCCAGCAAAAAACCGGACATATTTTCCAGTACATGGGCAAGTCCGTCCACTATTCCCAATATTTCCGCAAAAGACATCTTACCCGCTTCATACAGCTGATCCAGGGATTGGCGGGAACTGATATCATAATACAGGCATACCTTTCCGTTTATATATCTTTCACTGCTGCACAGAAGACCGGGAATTTTATTCTTCAGTATCATCCGGCACTGATAATTGTCCATTTTGTCCTTTGGTATATTTTCCAGAATCAGATAGCTATGGCTAAGCTCGCGTTTATATTCAGGCTTTATCATCTTTTCTCCTATCTGCGCTCCTTTGCGTCAGTCAATCATAAATTGCCGGCCTTTCTTGCCAGGCGGATAAAAGCAACGGCATCCCTGCTCAGGGCTTTTTTCTCCGCCTTTATCTCCCAGCCTGCCCCGGTAAATAACCGTACCCCCGGAAAGGGAAGTGAAAGCTCCGCTCTCAGGGATACGTTCACTCCCAGCGGGGACGCCCTCACCTGCTTTTCCAGATTCCTTACCGGCAGCACCCTCTCCTCCAGAAGCTTTTCCAGTTCCGACTCTGCTGTCGCTTTCATTCTTCCGCTGTCCGGCTCGCACAAGCTTCCCCGGAAGGCGGATACATATGCCGTCTGATTCAGAAAGGATACCGTATACAGATAGAAGGACAGATACATCAATGCCGCAATCAGAAAGACTGCCAGCGGCATAATGAAGCTGGCTTCCAGGGTCATATAGGCATCATACATTTTTTTCGTTTTATCCATACAGCTCCTTCTTCCTCACTTATCCACAGGAACTCCGATCCACGCCTCCATTATCCACACCAAAACCACCGCTGCCAGAAAAAACGGTGCAAAAGGGATACGGGTATTTCGGTTTCCTTTTCTGCTTATCAGTAATCCCGCCGCCAAAAAGAAGGTGAGCAGACAGGCGCCGATAATTTCCGCCGTACATCTCTGCCATTGCTGCATAAGCCCTGCCGGCATGACCAGCAGTCCGTCGCCAATCCCAATCTTACCTTCTGTTATATAACTGTAAAAAAGTATCACGCCTCCCGGAAGCAAGCTTACCGGCAGAGCAGCCCAGCTGACCTGTCCGGCCATTTTCAAAATCCCCCAGTAAAGCGTTCCCAGAAGGATACCGGTATACAGAAGCCATCCCGGTATTTTTCTAAGTTTCAAATCGTAACAGCTGCAGATTCCCAGGAAACTGCATAAGATTAAATTTTCTGCCATTTTTTCTCCTTCCTTTATCCACATCTGGAACAGGGCGGTCTGCCTCCCACCTCCGACAGCGGTATGCTGATGACGGTTCTTTTAAGTCCGCTGCACGTGATGGTATTATGATAACGAGTTCCTTCTCCGGTGACATAAACAAAACTGCTGCCGTCGCCGCCGCATTTTTCACAGGGATAATATTTTCCTCCCGATTCATTCCTCAACTGTCCAACCTCATCCTTACCAGCCAGTTCAATGGAAAGGGTCAGATGCGTACAATTTCTTTCCCTGTGGTAAACAGTGCCGTTTTCCGTAATATAAACATATTCCTCCTGTTCCTCAACACTAAATTTTCTTTCCACATCATAGCCTGTCCATGCCCTCATATAGCAGCAGCTTACAATGTTTGTGCCGGGATACGCCAGAACAGGGACCACCGGCTTAACCCGTGCCGGCCGCACCAGCTGTATCATCTCATCCTCCGCTCCCGTAACATAGGCCAGCATGGACAGCTGACGTCCCTGCTGGTGCAGGGTTTCAAGATTCTGTGCAAAGGTATGGAAAAACAAGGTCATAGAAAGGATATTTATCATAAAAAATAAAAAGAGTGGTACGGCCAGGGACGCCTCTGCCGTCATGGAACCCTGATAATCCCGGAACAAAGAACGTTTCTGCCGGGAGGCGGGCAGGGACACCCCCTTTGCCGTCTGCCTGAGGGGATATGTAAAAGTGTGAAGTTTTTCGTTTGTGTGAGGAAAATGCGTTCGGAAGTACATGACCTTTCTGTTGTGTTGTTGATAGTTGCTTTTTACATGGCGTTCGTACAAAGGGGGCATCCCTGCTCACCTCCTGTTCAGCTGATTTTTCATTTCTAATCCTTTTTCCCGGCTTATTTCTTAAGCTGGTTTTTTAACCTCATCTTTTCTGTCTCATCCTTCTATTCATATCCATAGCTTCTTGCAATCGTATATTGATAGCCATAACCGCTGGAGACCGCCGCTTCCGCCCGCATACCGTCTATGCATCCGTCTATACGGAAACAGCTGTTTCCTTTTGTCCGCCTGATATCCGCTTCCATAATATCCATAAGCCTGCCTGTTACTTTTTCCTGCGGCATCAGAAACAGCAGAGCCTGAAGATAGTCCTCATAGCCAAGACCTGACTGTCCCTTCGGGTATTCGGATAAATGGCCGCGAAAGGTGAGAAGCTGACTGTATGGGGTATTCCAACTGCCCCCATCCTTTATGACCGGCACTTTCTCTCCGTCAAAAAGCATCCTCATATCCTTCACGCTTTCCGCGTACCCCCAGGCAAAAAGAATCAGCTGTGTTACGGCCTCCTCCAGCTCCGGCAGGCCAAGCAGGGCCGTGATCAGCAGGGCCGTCCCTCTGGCTTCATTCTGTTTACCGCTGTCGCCGTACAGATATGCCATATTGGCTGCTTCCCGTATCAGAAGCAGTTTATTGGCCGTTCCGCGAAGATTATCCAAATCGTTGTCTCTGCCCTGCAGCAGATATTCCACCTGATAAGAGATTTCTGAAGTCTCCTTCCTGTTTCGGTAATTTCCGCATTTTTCCATAATATATCTCAAAAATATACAGGTATCCGCAATGCCGGAAGGTGTTTGTATTCCCTGCATTAATCCGGTGCCTTCCAAAACGATGTCCCGGCCGGTATAAAGGGTACCGACAGGAATGGATGCGGAGGACAGGGAAGAGCTGTTGTCTATCGCCAGGCGAAGGATACCTTCATTTCTGGCCTGGTTTACCACGTCGGAAGGCAGTTCCTGATCCCGTCCCTCCCATTCCTCATCCTCCTGCTGTTCTTTATTGAGTATGGCGTTCTTTACCTGCTCTTCCGTTTCCAGGCGTCTTTCCTCCACATCGCTTTCCAAAAATCCGCCGGACTGGATCAGTCCGGCATTCTCCGCCGCCTGTTCCAGAATGCTCAGTCCCCATTTATCCTTCATATAATCGATAGCCTGCGCCTTTAATACCTCCCCCTTTTCATCCGATGCCACCGCCGCCTGCTGCAGCTGTACATCCTGTGCCGTTAACGCGGTCAAATCCTTTCCCACGGGAATGTTAAAAATCTGAAAAGGGCGGAAATTCATATTCATATAGCTTCTTATATGTTCTTCGGTATTGGAAAAGGATGGGGATCTCCCGCCATAGGACATATCTATAAAAAACAGATCATACTGCTCCAGCATCTCCCTGTGGTATTCCGCCAGAGCCGAATCCATAGCCATATCCATCACACATTCTGTCTGTGTGCGGATGGTATGCATCCGCACGCCTTCCATAACCGTGAGCAGCAAAGACAGCAGGATTCCGGTAACCAGAGACAGATAAACCGTAATGTATCCACTTTTCACGGCATATCTCCTTTTAATTAAATACTTCCGGCCTGGGAGGTTATCTTCCCGAAAATGGAATTCACAAGGCTGGTCAGCTGGTTTTTAAATATAATTACCAGTCCGATAAGCACCGCGGTAAAATCCAGTACCTGCCCCGGAATGCTTGAAAATACTTGTTTTATCTTTCACATCACTCCGATGTGTAAATTATTTTTCTTTTTAATTTAGTAAAAAAGCAGACTCTTGGATATCCTCTTGTCCAAAAGTCTGCTCTCTTACTTTATGTAAAATTATCTATTTTCTTTCAACCTCTGATTTTCCTCTTCTAGTAATTCTATCTGCAGCTCTAGCTCTTTAATTCGTCTCTTGTATAAAATCATTTGTCTTTTCAGCTGTTTATTAACTTCCTCAGTTGCTCTATCAAAAATTGCCTTTTTAGGATTATAACATTCCCCCTGCTTCAACTGTGCATCTTCTACCATTTGTTTGGCCTGTAAATTTCTATAAAAATAACTTCTATCAACTCCTGCATATTTTGCCAAGGTAGTAATCGAGATCCTCTCCTTTCTTCGGAGCATCGCATCAATCTCTCTCTGAATAATTTCTAAATTCTCTTTTTCTTGTTGTTTCTTGAGACCTACGATTTTATCATACTTCATTTAACATCACTCACACCTTTCTGTTGCCTTCGCAAAGTATCTAACTCTGATTCCAGCTTTTGATTTTCCGCTTTCAATTTTATAATTTCAATTCTCATAGCTAACAACTTTTCCTTATACTCATCAAGGAGTTCCGCTTCGTCTATGTTCATTTTATAGCTTTGATTTTGAATATCAACAGCTTTATGTACTTCTTCTTTGATTTTTTCATTTCTGTAGAAAAACGAGTTAGATAATCCTGTTCTTTTGCATAATCCGGAAACTGTAATCCTTTCACCCTCATTACGCATTCTTTGAATTTCTTCCATTGCTAGTTTTACTTTTTGCCTACTTTTCTCCTGGCTCATTTCGATGATTTTATTTGCTTTCATCTTTAATCACAACCTTTATAGTTTTTTCAACAACGCAATCTCCTTTCGATCCAACCGTTTCTTCAATGTGTCCACCTCTTTTTGAAGTATACTGCACTTTTGGAGAAGCTGCTCATTTTCAACCTTTAACCTTTGATTCTCTGACTGACATCTGTTAAAATCCTTCTTCAATTCCTGAAAATTATAACCCACAACATTTGTTTCTTCAGATGGCTGCTGTACATCTATCCGCCGTGGCAGTTTGACAGCTTCCTCAAGTCTCTGACGGACTTGCATATTCTTATAAAAAAATCCTCTTGATAAACCTGTCCAACGAACCAATTCTGTTACAGATATCGGCATCCCTCTGGCACTCATATCATCGATTGCCCGAATCGCCTTTTTTATTTTCTGCTCACTCTCAGCTTTGTTAACAGCTATCATCTTATCATATTTCATACCCATCCCACTCCTTTACCACATCCATTAAAATCATATCGATTTTCTCTCTGACTGCCCTCGTTTCATCCGCCATTATCTTGTTCCCAATCTTTCGATAATGATGTACACTTTGTAATGTTTTATGCCCCAAAAGCCTTGCGATCATCCAGTCGTCGATATGCATTTCTGTCAGCTTTTTCCCATAACAATGTCGGAATGTATGTGTTCCAAAATTCAGCAGTTCTCCATTCTCATCCCGAATATCATTTTTCCTAATCATTTGCATGACTCGATTTTGGAGCATGCTATACTGAAATGGTTTCGATGGATCATCTTTTTTTACAAAAATATATTTTGTCTTTCCATAATGTTCCTCGGTATAATCAATTGACTTTATAATAAGCTGTGCTATTTCATCACTAATTGCTTTTTCAAATGTAATTGATTTTACCTGCTCGATTCGTATAAAATATCGATTTTCTCTTATACTCAAACAGTCTGTTTTTAGTGTAAGCGTATCCGAAATTCGTGTTCCCAGCAGCTGATGAAGGATTAACGCCCTCGCTATTTGTTCATCCATCTGAAAAATGTTTTCATTCAGCTTCTTTATGGTTTCGTCCGAATAAAACTTAAATAGATATCTTGGCGTGCTGGGAAAATCTGTACTTATAAATAGGTTTTTGATATCCTGCCTATCATAATGATTTCCCACATCTTCAACTACCCTTCGTAGACCATATAAATCAGAGCGATAATTTTTCCTTTCCTTTGCCTCTGTCTGAAGATAGATCAAATAGCTTTCCATAATATCCCGTGTCAAATCTAGTAATGATATAATCTTAGGATACCTTAATTCCAGATATCTACAAAATCTTTTAGTCGCTACCACCTCAGCCATAATACTTCCTATTGCCATATATTTCAAATGCATAAAAATTACTGTTTTAACTTCTTTTCGGATTGTTATTTGACTAATTCCTTTAAAATTTATAGTCTTTACATTCTTTATCGGGTTGCTGCGGAGAGGAAATTCAAACTTGTCCAATTCCCACACATCTCTCTCCTGTTCTAAGCACCCCCCATCTTTCTGAGAATACCTCAGAATTTTCTTCATATGCTTTATTATGCCAGGTGTTTCTGTTGCTACAATTTCATAAACGCTTCGATACTTCTTACTTGTAAGGGCATATCCCTTTTCCATCATCCAACTCTTTAGCTGCAAAATAATCTTATTCTCGTCTTCATATCTCAGGATTTTAATATTCTTTTCTATAAGAAAATTCCGGATATTATTAAAATATAATATTTCAGATGCCAAACTACTTGGAGCAAGTTTCTTTCCCCTTTCCCAGACAAAATCTTCTAGGAGCTTTCTTACTTCTTCTGACGGAAGTCCCTCCAGGTCGAAGTAACGGTCTTTCCGAACCCTCATTCTCTTTTTTTGTTCTTCAGTCGCATTCTTATAGCAGTCTAATTCATAGATATGTATCTTATTTTCCAGTTTTTTCACCCCGTTTCTTTGGAATAATTCCAGTTGCAAGAAGATTTTCTGCCTGATTGAAATATTCCTTATTCGCCTGTTCGATCCGTTTAGGCATGTAGTCTATATACTGCTTTGTCATATTTTCATTGTTATGCCCTAAATAATCCCGAATCGTCTGAATGGACACTCCTTCATCATAGAAACTACTTGCCAATGTATGCCTGTAATCATGCGTCTTGAATGTTTCGCCCGAAATATGTATTCCATACTTCTTACAATTTGCTTTGAAGCCCTTAACAAATGTACCAGTCCTATATGCCCCGCCATCCTTTGATTTAAACAGGAAATCGGTAGGTTTAATATGATGCTTTTTTATATAAATTTTCATAATTTGATAAAGCACCAATGAAATTGGTATCATTTTTTCCGCTTTCATTTTGATTTGATAAACCTTAATCCATGCATCTTCCCCATCCCAATAATATGCACCTCCTTTTAATGTACACACTTCACTGATCCGTAATCCTGTTGCCCATAAATTTAGAAAAATAAGTCTTTGTACCTCTGGAAAAAACTTCAGCCTTTTTAATATTTCCATATACTCATCTTCCTGAACACTTCGATCATGGTGATATGGAAAAACTTTCTGGATGTAATAATTCGGATCAAAAATTATTCTCTTGATATGTCCTTTAGCATTTAAGTACACAAAAAATCTGTGAATATCAAATATCTGTCTGTTTACTGTTTCTGCTTTAATTTCCTCTTCCTGCAGAAGTTTGAAATACTCTGCTATTTGTTCTTCCGTAATTTCACATATGGATTCCAATGTGTTAAAGTAAACTAGAAATTTTTTAATATAACACAATTGATTTCGTATATTTCCAAGTGCTAAATCACCGATACCTACTTGATATTTCATATACTCTTGCAGCAATTCTCTGTTTCTCTCATTCGTCACTTCGTAAAAACTGAGTCGCTGCACAGGATTGCTTGGATTTACACGCTCTGGTGCAAAATTGAATCTTTCCATATACCAGACATTTGCATACCAGTGAATTTCTTTTCCACTCATAAAAAGTATTTTGCGGCTGTTATCCACAATCTGCATACTATTCTTCACATTTGCAACTTTCCTGGCTACAATTGTTTCCAATTTCTTTATTTGCTCCAGTTCAAGCCGCTCGATATCATCAATTCCTTCCTCTACGCAAAACTCATACATCCACCTTAAAGGAAGTAGATAGCGCACTCTGCGATCCTTGCTGTCTTTTATATTTCTCAAGGCATAGCACAAAATCTGAAAAATTTGTTTTTTTAAAGTTTCTGGCGCTTTTTGGCTAAAATCCCATACCAGTTCGCTTTTATCTTGGATATAATCAAAATCTGATGCTATGTCCTGATCCGGTATGTAGGGAAGAAAAATCACTTGCCCTTCATACTTGAGCCGCTCTTTATTTCTTCCAGAAAGGGTTTCCATTTCTTTTCGGATATCAAACTGTTTGATCCGATCCAATGTCTTCAAATATTCAAGACCTTTAGAGGAAGTTTTTGTCCTGCGCAACTCACTTTCATACAGTTCTCTGATTCTATAATCAATTTCCTTTACATGATGAATTCCCTGCCGTATCAAGAAATTCCTGACATTTCCTTTCAAGCGTTCTTGCACTGTATTGCACTGCTCAATTTCATCCAACAACTCTTTATACTCTTCTTGGATGAGAGTCTTCTTCAAATTTCGCAGGAACCCAGTTCGCTCAAATACCTGTTTCTTTGTAAAGTTCCCTGTTTCACGCAAAAAGATTTTATAATTACGGAAATCCTGTTCTTCTATAAGGAAAACATCATATATCCCTACACCTTTTAAGTAGGACTCTGCACACTCCCAGTATGTACTCGGTACATTTATATCTGTTATTAACTGGTTGTGAAGATAATCCGCTTTATCCTGTGATTCCGTATTCAATAATCTTAATGCAGTCACATACTTCTCCTCCTTCCCTAAAGTAATTTGTCAATTTCATAAATGGACTGATGTTTTCTATAAAATTCATCACTGACATCCATCAACTCCTGATCCGATATATTTAAATATCTCATCGTTGTTTCTATATTTCGATGCCCAAGCGCTTGACTGATAAGTTCCAACTTCCATCCAGCCTTCCGGCGAGCATTTGCAAAATAATGCCGCAGCATATGTGGTGTTACTTTAATCCCAGTCTTCTTCTGCAGCCGTTCCATCAATGCATAGACGCCTGAGTTCTGCATCGGTTTTCCTGCATAATCTCCCGAAATGTTAATAATCAAGTATTCCTGCTGGAAAATAAGGTCTTTATATTCCTCTATATAAAACTGCAGAATTTCAAAGGTGGCATCGCTGATTTTTGCCTTTCTGTATTCTGCATTCTTAGCCCTGGCTCCATTTTCATTATCTTCTCTAAAATTGACATACAGCAAGTGTCTCTCATAATCAATGTCTGTCGCATACCGGACTCCCAAAAGTTCCCCGATGCGAAATCCCGTTTCTGCTAATAATAAAAGCAGGATTTGATCGCGACAATTGGCACATGCCTTTAATAAAATCACGATCTTATCCTGCTCTATGGTCTTCCCTATATGTCCTTTTTCCTGTAGATATCCATGAAATGTATTCCGATATAATGTTCTTTTTACTCCCACTGAATTATGTACAATAATTCTCATATCAGAGAGGACTTTCAATTGCTTTGTAGATTCATCCTGCTGTCCAGAAAATCTATAAAATCGGAACACCTCTTTTAAATACGCATTACAGGTCTCATTATATGGTTTCTTTTTATAACTATCTCCACTATGCAATCCTGCCTGTAACCATATCAAATAGTCTGTAAAGTGTTCCTGCTGCTTATCATATGGCATCTCCCATACATCATCTAACTGAATGCCAGTCTCATCTATATAATTCAGATAGTATGAAATGGCTCCTGCACTTCTTCTGATAGTGTTAGGTGACAATTTTGATCTTTTTTTATGCATTAGATACTTGGAGGGCAGTAACACTATATCTTGGCTCTCCTGTTCACGAATGAAATAATATTTTTCGTGATTATCTATCTGGGAATCCACAATATACCTTGCCATATTACTTTACTCCTTTCCTCTAACGCTATACACAGTATACCGTGTTACTCTTCTCATAGCTATCACACAATGTAACAATCTTTCCTTTTCAAACGAAGCATTATCAATAAACAACGTCAATCGATTTGATAACTCCCTGCTATTCCAAATGCAATACCTGCAGTTAACAAAAATCCAATAATTCCAACTGCCGCAACAATCAATATCCCAATCATGATCGTTCTACCTCCTCAACAATCTCTATAACATCTGACATTCTGCCATCGTAACCGCTTCATCTTCCATAGCAAAATATTCATCTGCCACATTGCGTTCCACCGCCAAAATCTCTCCAGCCTCCTTCTCTCCCAGCTGGATCGGCGCCAAATACTCAATAATTCTCCCACATAATTTCTGGTCCGGACAAACATCCAGCATCCCCATACAGGTATTCACAATCAGGCGATCCAACACATCGGTAATCACTATTTTTTTAGCATCATATCCTCTCGCACCGATAAAATTTGCCAAGTTCTCCGGGGTCAGTGCCAACATATATTCTTTTCTGGCTCCCCCACCATATGGATACTCATAGGCATATCCCATCGTTTCTGTGTCCATGATCCGTTCTACCATATTCTTTTCTTCTGCTCTCATAAAATCTTCTCTCCTATTTTTTCAACTGCCAAACTCAATTTTCCCTTCCAATGGCGAATATGCATCGACATCATAGTTTTCCTGAAGGATCTGAAATCTTGCGAGCTGCATGGATGATCTGGACAGCCTGCCACGGTTTACAATCAAAAGAACATCTATCTGTTCTTTCTGAACCGCTTCTATAAAATGACGAAATCCATTTCGATTCCAAAGCGGAGTTGTCCCCACATCACTGGAACTTCCAACCAGTTCAAATCCCATCTGCTCTCCATAATCAATCAGCTGTTTAAACTGACTTTTTAATGCACCATTTCTATCTTCCGGTGCATCAATCGCACAATAGATCCACGCACGTTTTCCCTGACCCATTCCTGCCTCCTGCTCCTTTTCCAAACACCCTTTATGTTCTTCTCTGTACTGTTACACCAAAACTCACGAGAATTGCCTCATCTACTTTACGCATCATGGCTTCACTCAGACTTCCTACATACTCTCTTAATCTTATCCGGTCAATCGTCCTTACCTGCTCCAATAAAATAACAGAATCATTATGGAGTCCTCTTACATGATTTCCCAATTCGATATGTGTAGGTATCCAGTGCTTATTAGGCCGACTTGTAATTGCTGCCACAATGACGGTTGGACTGTAACAATTACCAACATCATTCTGAATAATCAAAACCGGCCGGATTCCCCCCTGTTCAGAGCCTATTACCGGCATCAGGTCTGCATAATATATATCTCCTTTTTTTATCGTAACACTTCCCCTCCTTCCATCTACTCTGGACTACGAATGTTCCTACTCTTTATGAAAAGTCTCTATCTCTATGTAATTCTGCTGTCATATGGCAAATGCCCTTTTTCCAGCTTACGCTGATGACCTCGCCTGCCAAAAGTTCATCAGCTCGGATTCCCTTTCCCAGCTCCTTCTTGGCTGCTTCTTTCTGCCCTTCCAAAAGTATGGATTTTACCTGGTCAGAATTCAGAAATAAATATCCTTTCGATGTCATAAAATGAAAATTGCTGTCAGAATATAATTCCATAAATTCTTTGACACGCATATACATCTTCCTCCTTATCATTTTGTGATTTAGAACACAAGGATAGCGGCAGCCTTATCCAGCTGATCTATCTTTCCTTTTCCGCTGGATAAATATAAAGCTGTCGCCATAGTTTTTGTTAAAAATCACTTGTTCTTCATTTTCAAAAGTTCCTATTCGACACAACTTCCCGGAACCAGATATCGGAAATACTGATATTCCTGTTACAACCGATATCTTTGGGCGGCAACACTGACCAGCCATGGCTTAAGGCTGTCATGGGATTGTTCCCCTCCGAGGGTCTCTCCGAGCCGCCCTCATTGCGTGTTCCCGTTTTGCGGGGCTGTGACTGGACGGAAGTATCATTATAGGCTGTTCAGGTCATTGCAGGCAGTCTGCCAAAACTGCTTTAAGGACAAATTTTTTTCGCTCTGCACCTTTGATGTCATCTTATTGACAGACACTCTGACTATCTGCAGGTGGTCGTGGCGGATTTTCCTTTGTGCTTTTCCTTTTGGGCTGAACAACTAAGGTATCTGTATTGCCGGATATGACTGTTTCACACAGTTTTTGCCAAAGAACAGAAAGAGAAATCAGTCCCCTTCACTTCTTTCCACGCTGGCAGAGAAGTTTGAGAACCAAAAACAGAAAAATAATTAAAATAATTTTCTCAGTTTCTCTAAAATCTTCTGTCTCCGTTTGTTTATCGCCTTCTGTGACAATCCAAGTACCGAAGCTACCTCCCGTTCCGTCCGTTCCTCAAAATAGAGTTCCTGAATCAACCACTGTTCTTCTTTCGAGAGTTCTAAAAGGAATTTATGTAACTGTTCACACTCTATTTTTTTCAGAATCTGATCCTCAACACTTCTGTTTTCTTCTGGAAATTGCACAGCCATTTCCTGCAGGCGTTCATAGGAATCCTCTCTGCTAGGAATGGTCATTTTCTCTCCTGTTTTAGGATCTACGATATTTCTTGCTCTTTTTAAGTCATATTCCTGATACTGCATTTTTCTTTCACTTGTTCTCAATACAGCGATTACTTCCTCGCTGGCTTCCGGATACATTTTTCTAAAATCCGGTATCTTATACGGTTTTGCCATGTTCCTGTCCTCCTTAGTTTTCGTTGGGTGGTGAAAACGAAGGACAAGTGGCGGACTACGACATAGGTTTCTGGCAATCCTCAAGCAAGAGCTTTTCTTCATACGCTGCTCCTTAGAAAAAAAGAAGCCAACGGGAGGATCCCGCTGGCTTTTAACAAACTTGAAATTGGATGCAGCGCACAAAACACTATAAAAAAAGACCCCATACATTTCTGTATGAGATCTTCTCGCTCAGCACACTGACCATCCAGTGTACTGACTATAACATGAGAGAAGTCGGACTTTCAGTAGGACTATTGTCGGACTTTAGTCGGACTATTTAATTGATATGAAGCGTTCTCGGTTTGCTTCCGTCACTTTCAATCAGATGTTCTTCCTTCAATTGCCGAAGATAACCATGCACAGTTGATGGGGAACGATACCCTAAACCTTTTCCGATATCCCGCACAGTAGGCGGATATCCATACCTTTTTATGTATTGCTCAACAAAATACAAAACTTCCATTTTCTTTTTGTTGCTCATAAAACCACCTCTCCTCTATTCATAAAGTAACGGTTCTTCCAAAGCCTGTTTGATTTGAGGAAGAGCACTCCCCCAAAGGGATAGACCGAATATTTTAATTGCTTCCTTTTTTCTATCATAATATGTGCTTCTTTCCATCCGAAGCGTTTCCAGTAATTCAGTCTCTGTATATCGGAACCGGCTTAAATAACACTTAAACACAATGTCAAAATAAAGCTGTGGTGAATATGGAAAATCACGCATTTTAACCATGGCCGAGTCTACCAGTTCCACAAGCCACTTGGTCTGGAACAGGCTTTTTACTGTTTCTTCAAACTTTTCCCTCTCTACAGTAGGAGCAAAATCATTCAGATATAGAAGCCCCGCCTCCAGTTCTCTGCCATAACAATATTCTGCTTCTTCACGAAGCATTGCAGCACGGTCACAGGCCGTCCAGCATACATTTCGATAAATAGATAATAACAATTTTGACCTTTCATATAAATTTTGTTCATCCAGATGCTGCATCACACACAGCATCTGAATACTGTTTTTTGCCAATGAGTTTTTCCGTCCCATAAGCCCCTCCTATCTTACCGGTTCATAACTCCCGGCATAATCAAACCATGATCTCGGTATTCCGGCATCTTCAGATCCTTCATCAAGGCCGCTGGATAGATAGCCCTTTTTCCAAATCGCCGCCGAATTTCCTCAATCGCCAAAAATAATTTTTCTTCTTTCTCAAGCCGGATTGGATCCGAAAACAAACAGATTTGCTCCGGTTCTTTTGCTGATACCAAGTTGATTGCACGAACAGTTACCGAACGCACAGGTTCCTTCCAATCATAATTTCTCTGAAATAGTTCCCTCGCCAGTTTAGCAATTTCCAAAGGCACTATCGTCGGAAGGGAAAGTTGACCTTGATACTGCCTTGTAAATAGTTCCTGACTGCGAATCGCTATCTGAACCCCCTGTGCTTTCAATCCATGAATCCTTAATCGATGTCCTATGTCCTGGCATAATTCCAGAATAACCTTCCAGACCTCCTCTTCTGTTTTAAGATCTGCTGTACAAGTAATTCCATGCCCCACACTTTTCGTCGGAGACACAAAGTCCTTCTCCATTACCGGACTATCATCCAGACCATTTGCATATGACCACAGCATCAGCCCATTTTTACCAAGAAGCTGGTTCACATAATCATGATCCATTTCTGCCAAATCTCCTATCGTATAAATTCCAACTTGCTCCAGCTTCTTTGTAGTTGATCGGCCACAGAATAATAATTCCGATACCCGAAGCGGCCAAACCTTTTGTTTCCATTCTGATTCTTCAATGCTAGTTATGGCATCCGGCTTCTTCATATCACTTCCCAGTTTTGCAAATATTTTATTGAATGAAATTCCTATACTAACAGTCAATCCCAGTTCATTCTTCATCCTGCAGCGAATCTGGTCTGCAATTTCTTTTCCAGAACCATAAAGAACCTGACTTGCTGTCACATCCAGAAAGCACTCGTCCATTCCGTAAGGCTCTACCAGGTCTGTATATTCCTGATAAATCTCTCTTGCCATATTGGAATATTTTAAATACTGTTCATACTGGGGTGGAACCAAAATCAAATCCGGACAAAGTCGTTTTGCCTCCCAGTTAACCATTCCTGTTTTTATTCCTGCTTGTTTCGCTTTCTCTGATTTTGCAAGAACAATTCCATGACGGTTTTCTGTGGACCCGCACACTGCTACTGCTTTTCCCTGTAGCTCTGGGTTCAGCATCATTTCTACAGAAGCATAAAAACAGTTCATATCACTATGAAGGATTGTCCGATTCATATTCTGTACCCTCTTCCAATTTTTTCTAGCAAGTATTAGCACACTTATTCTTGACAGCTTGCACACTTACCATTATAATGTGCATATAGTCACTGACACTTGCCAACTCTTGCTAATCCAAATATTAGCAACTACATGCACACTTGTCAATAGCACAGTTAGCAAGTTTACGCACACTAAAACGAATGGAGGTCTGACATGAAATCTTTTGGTGCTAAAGTTAAAGAACAACGCGGAAATCTTGGATTAAGTCAGAAACAATTAGCAGAAAAAGCCGGAATGGGTATCCGGACAATTACTTCTTATGAATTAGGCGAAAGAAAACCATACCAGGCACAGCTTTATAAACTGGCAAAGGCACTGGAGGTATCAACCGAGTATCTGCAGAACGATAACATAGAGGATCCATCTTACGGCTTAGACCGCATGGAATATGTAGAAGATATGAGAAAAAATAGCGGAACCAGGGAGGCGTTGGATCTACAGAAAATGCTGGCTGAGAACACAGCTCTTTTTGCAGGAGGCACTCTAAGCGAAGAAGCAAAAGATGCTTATTTTCAGGCAGTTGCCGAAGCATACTATGACTGTAAAAAAGCAGCCAGAAAAACCTTTAGCAAAAAGAAAAATCCACAATAATCTTCTCCCGTAATATAGTCCGAAAGGAGGGAGCTGTTTTGACTATTCAATCCATATCTGAAGAAGTCAGACGGATCCAGAAAAAATATGGTGAATCGGATCCATTCCGTCTGGCACAGGCAATGAAAATTATCGTGGTATTAAAACCGATGGGAAGATATAAAGGGTGCTGCAAAGGATTTTATGTTCAGCACCGCAGAATCAAACATATCACAATCAACAGCGATTTACCGGAAGTGATTCAACGGGTCATACTGGCTCATGAAATTGCTCACTCCGTGCTTCATACAAACATAACAGCTGCGTTTCATGAATTTACACTATTTGACGATACAGATCGGCAGGAATATGAAGCAAATCTCTTTGCTGCCGAACTGCTGTTATCCGATGACTGCGTATTAAATGCATTAAACGAAGACCAGTTTTTCTTTCAGGCGGCCAAAGCTCTTTATGTACCAGCAGAATTACTGGACTTTAAATTTCGTGTCATGAAACGTAAAGGTTATAAACTGGAGTCTCCCATCGTATCACATGGGAATTTTCTGAAAACAATTGAATAGGAGGACTACTGATGAACGAAGATACTATCCGCGATATATACTATGTAGAACATAAATGGAACCCCCATTTTTTCTATCTTTCCCCAAAATCATTTTGTCAGGATCTTGAAAAAAATGGCTCCGATCTATACCTTGACTTGTTCCATGCCATGTATCAGGAAGAGTCTGATTATATTTGTCCATATACGGAAAACGATTTTTCCCTTAGAAAAGAACTTTGCAACAATGGGACAACTATCATCTATCAGCTTATTACTCCATCTCCTGTCCTCTCCCCTCTTACCCGGTGTGTCTATTTCTGCTGTCAATTAGATAAGCAGCAATATTTTTACTATACCTCTGAGCTAACACATACTGGTGATTATCTGCTATGCGGATGGACAAAGGATGAAGCACATCTCATTTTCCATTCAGATGCATCTACACTTGAGGAAGAACTGGAAGAAGTTAAAAAACTTTTTAAGGAGGTAGAACTATATGAGCGGTGTTCAGACAGACTGCAAGGTTTATGTAAACGTAAGAGCAGCCTTCCTTCCAGACGGAAAAATGCTTCCAGAAGAACTTACCTGGGAAGACGGAACGCCTTATACAATTGACCGCATTTTGAATATGAAACCCTCTGTCGCAAGGAAAGCTGGAGGTCAGGGCGACTGTTATACAATTTTGGTAAACGGAAAGCAAAGCCATCTCTTTTTTGAACGCAGTACAAATTTAACGGGAGCTTATATAGGCCGGTGGTTTGTAGAACGAAAACCTTAACCAAAACCCTTATATAAAAAAGGTAGCTGTCATTTTACGATATAATGTCAACTATCTTTTTTATATGGCATCATTTTATATTAACGCATTCCAGACGCACACTCTCCCATATTAATGTCCAGCACCCCTCTGGGCGGCTGGATCAGGGCGTCCTCATACTGGCACTTCCACTGGATCTCCCGGCACATCTGGCCATCCGCCACGCCGTCTATGGTTTCCCCATCCTGAATGGGGTTATCATGCTCCAATATGTACGATGCCACATTGTAGGCGTGGTTTACCACCCAGGTGGAGTCCATGCCGTGGAAGTGGTACTGGAGGTCGGGCAGGAGCAGGGTGCTCATACCTACCGTGTCGATGAGCATATCCTCGGTGCCCTCGATGTTGAAGAAACGGACATTGACGCCAAAGCGGATGAAGCGATCCGGGCCCTCGATCTGATGGGAACGCACATCCTCCGCCAGAAACAGCTTGCCGCAGTTCTGGAAATAGAATGCCTCACAGGTGGGGTACAGCTCCGCCAGAGCCTCCAGAAAGTCGGCATCCAGGTTGGCCCGCTCCAACGCCGGAAGCGCCGCAGCCAGCATATCGGTGGCCACCACCTGATATTTGCACTCCCGGAAGATCCGGTCACGGTCCTCCTGGCAGTCCCACATCTGGCTCATCAGGAAGGCATCAAAGCCTTTGCCCTTGAACTTGTCGCATTTCATCACCATCAGCTGTACCGGGCATTTGCCGTCCTTGAATTCCGCGATATGCTCCTGTGCGGCAAAGCCGGCCATTTGCTTATCATAACAGAAGCACTCTGTTGATCCGATGTGTTTCTCTATCAC